>Ga0137427_10000257_pt1 | contig 29113 bp, 31 predicted proteins | sample EasRivERMZT700_2_FD_102309 | JGI IMG/M metagenome (GOLD analysis project Ga0137427, IMG submission 102309) | Soil microbial communities from meander-bound floodplain in the East River, Colorado, USA - East River MetaG ERMZT700_2 | ecosystem: Environmental > Terrestrial > Soil > Floodplain ...
CCTTGATGAGCTTGATGAGCTTGATGAGCGGCGGCACTGTCACCGAATCTCGAACGCCTTGAAGACCCACGTGCCGCCAACCGTGAATCCCCACGACGGGTCGTCGTCCGTCAGTCCCACGAAGATTCCGGAGTCCACACGCACGGGCCCGTAGGTGTAGCGTGAACCGACGCGGAGCGCGGACCGGCTTTCCGTCCCGATGGGGGCGCCGCCGGACCGGGTGCTGATGCGGCCGTTGATCTCACCGACCAGTTCGAGTCCCGTCCGCACGGCCCTCGCCCACGAGACGCCGTAGAGCACCACGTCGTTCTGCCGATCGCCGCGCTCGGGATCGCCCAGGATGCCAAGCCCCAGATTGGCCACCATGCGGATCGACTGCACGGTCTTCCCGGCCGCCAGTCCGAAGGTGAAGTCGGTGGTGTCGAGGCCCAGACCGCTTTCGTTGCCGGCGTTGGGCAACCGCGTCGAAAACCGCACCGCGAACGACGGGCGCGCGCCGGTTTCCTGGAGGAAGCGAATCTTGGCGCCGAACGTCAGATCTTCGACGTCGCCCGTGCCGGCGCCCGGCACGACGGCGGGGTTGAGCATCGCCGCGAGTGGCGCGGCGGGATTGGCGCTCTTGACGGCCAGCCGATTGCGAATGCCGCCGTCCATTTGGACTTCGGCGATCGGACTGATACCGAAGCTCACGCCCATCGTGGCGACGCGCCAGAGATTTCCGCGCAGGCCGGACGCCGGGTACGACGCGTCCTGCGAGTAGTCGATGCCCGTCTCGAACAGGATGCGGCCTGCCGGCACGGTCTCGGGGTCCTCGGTCACGAGCGGCCGCGATTGCGCGAACGCGGGACCGGCAGCCAGGGCGAGCGCCACGGTCATCAGGATCGGGAGAACACTTCGCTTCACAAGCAACTCCTCACTATTCGCCGCGGCATGGTGAACCGCCGCGATCAAAACACACGCCGGCTGTCGAGCAGAATGGTGACCGGCCCGTCGTTCACGAGCGAGACGTCCATGTGCGCCTGGAACACGCCGGTCTCGACCGCCAGGCCGTCGTGCTTCAAGCGCGCGACGAGCTCGTCGTAGCGTGCGCGCGCGACATCGGGAGCGGCCGCCCCATCGAAGGCGGGCCGGCGGCCCTTGCGCACGTCACCGAGCAGGGTGAACTGCGACACGACCAGCACGGCGGCACCGGTCTCGACGACCGATCGATTCATGCGCCCCTGATCGTCGGCAAACACCCGCATCTCGCGAATCTTCGACGCCGTGTACTCGAGATCGGCCGGACCATCGCCGTCGGCGACGCCCACGAAGACGAGCAACCCGGCGCCGATGTTTCCAACAACCTTGCCGTCTACACGGACCGAGGCAGACGACACGCGCTGTACGAGGCTACGCACGAGGCATGGGACCGGCCACGGCATCCGCCTGATTCCACGCTTCGGCCGCGACCTCGGCGACGGGATTGAGGCGCCGGTCCATCAGGTGGCTGGGCACGACGTTGCGAACGGCCTTGATCATCGAGTTCTTGACGTCGGGATGCTCGATCTCGAATTCGGCGATCAGGCGCTTGAGCCGCTGGCGCTTCAAACTCAAGTCGCCGCACGCCGGACAGCAGCAGCCGATGATCGGGAGGCCGCATTCCTGCGTGTAGGTCCGCGCCTCGGCTTCCGTGACGTAGACGAGCGGACGGATCACGATGTGGCGCTTGTTGTTCGACACGAGCTTCGCCGGCATGGCCTTCAAAGATCCCTGGAAGAACAGATTCAGCAGCAACGTCTCGACGACGTCATCGAGGTGATGCCCGAGCGCGATCTTGGTGGCGCCGTGCACCGCGGCGAGGCGGTAGAGGACGCCTCGTCGCAGCCGCGCGCACAGCGAGCACGGTGTATCGCCATCCTCGAGGATGTCGTCCATGACGGCACCGATGGTCGTGTGCTCGACGTGACACTCCCAGCCGCGTTCCCGGCAGGCCTCGGTGACGAGGTCGTGCCGGAAATTCGTATAGCCGGAGTTCACGTTGACGGCCACGATGCTGAAGTCGATCGGCGCGCGCCGTTGCAGCACGTCGAGAATCTGGATCAGCGCCCAACTGTCCTTGCCGCCCGAGAGGCCGACCATGACGCGGTCGCCGTCTTCGATCAGACCGAACTCAGTGATGGCTTGGGTCGCCTTCTTGGCCAACCGCGCTTCGAGTGCAGTGTTGTAGCCCACGTCGTCACACCTCGCGGTCCGTAGGATATCGCAGCCGACTCGCGATCAGACGATGACCAGCCGGCGCACCGCGTCCGCCCAGGTCATCGAGCGCACGTCGGCGCGGCCTCTCGCGCCCAGGCGCTCGGCGAGCGCGGCATCGTGCATCACCTCCGCGCACGCCGCCGCCAGGCTCGCGGCGTCGGGCGCGACGACCAATGCGTTTTCGCCGGCACGCGCCAACTCGAGCGGGCCGCCACTGTCCGTGCAGGTGATCACGGGCTTGCCCGCCGAGAACGATTCTGCGGTGACAAAGCCATAGTCTTCCTGGAACGGCACGAAGACGACGGCACGGCAGTTGGCGAGATGCCGCAGGAGGTCGCTTTCGTTCTGCTGGCCGGCAAAGGTCACGCGGTCGAGCAGGTTCAGGTCCTTGGCGAGGTGCTGCAAACGGGGCCCGTCCTCACCGTCACCGCCCACGACCGCTTTGATGCCTGCGGCTCGCGGGTGAGCGAGGGCGCGCAGGAACAAGTCGCCGCGTTTGAGCGGAGTGAGGCGCGAGTAGAAGTACAGGTAGTCGCCGTAGGCGTCGCATCGATAGTCGCGCTGCGGCGGCGGCGGATGGAGCACCTCGCCCGTGACGCCGTTCCAACGCTTGAGCCGATCGTTGACCGCCTCCGAATTGGTGAAGAGTTTCTGGACGTGGTTCTTGAAACAGTACGTGTCGGCCGTGTGGATCAGCGCGCGCCGGACGCGTTCCTTGAGCCGGCCCTGCGGCGACAGCCTGGACGAAAACTGGTCCCAGAGGTCGTAGTACTCGCGCATCGTGTGGATGAGCCAGCACACGTGGACCGGATGCCGCACCGCGTACGAGGGGAAGCGCATCGTGATGATCTGATCGACGCGCTCGCCGCCGCCCATCTGGCCCACGTCCGTCAGCCAGTTGGCGAGATACGCCGCGCCCTGGCGGCCGAATCGATTGGACGGCGTCGTGACGATGCCGGCGCGGTGCCCGGCCTCGTTGAGGGCGCGCTCGAGCGCGCGCGCGTGCACGAGGTGACCGCCCTCGGTGAGGGGCGGCGCCGAAGTGACAATGGCTATCGTGGCCATCGGCGCGGCGGCCCGTCAGCGGCGCGCTGCCGGCTCATCGAACCGCGCGGCACGATCCTCGATCTCGAGAATCTGGCGAATGGCGTAGGTCGGCTTGCGCTGGGACTCGTGATAGGTGCGCGCCAGCATCTCGGCCAGCAGTCCGAGCACCAGTAACTGGACCGCGGTCATGACCAGCAACACCCCGAGGAGCAACCTGGGCTTGTCGCCGATGTTCTGGCCGTCGACGAACTTCAACCACGTCAACTGGAGCAGCACGGCGCCGCCGATGACGCCCAGCAACGCGCCAATCGATCCGAAGATCCGGAGCGGTCGCGTCGAGTAGCTGAGCAGGAATTTCACGGTAATCAGATCCAGGCACACGCGGAAGGTTCGTGAGATTCCGTACTTCGACTTCCCCGCCACGCGAGCCCGGTGGTTGACGGGCATCTCAGCGATGCGCACGCCCATCTCGCTCGCGAGCGCCGGCAGAAACCGGTGCATCTCGCCGTAGAGCCTGAGCGGCTTCACGACTTCGGCGCGGAACACCTTCAGCGAACAGCCATAGTCGTTGAGCCGGACGCCCGTCGCCCAGGAAATCAGGCGGTTCGCCAACCCTGACGGCAGCCGCCGGTTGAGCCACGGGTCCTTCCGGTCCTTGCGCCAGCCGCAGACGATGTCGAATCCCTCTTCGAGCCGGGCCACCATCGCCGGGATGTCGCGCGGGTCGTTCTGCAAGTCCGCGTCGGCGGTCACGATCAGCCGCCCGCGCGCCTCCGCAAATCCCGCGGCAAACGCCGCCGTCTGGCCGAAATTGCGCCGGAACTGAATCACCCGGATGCGGGCGTCGCGCTGCTGGCACTGGCGGAGCACCCGGAACGAGTCATCCGTGCTGCCGTCCTCGACCAGGATCAGCTCGTAGGAGCGGCCGAATCGCTCGAGCGCCTCGGTGAACTCGCGGCACAGCGACTCGATGTTCGGCGCCTCGTTGAAGACGGGGATGACGATGGAGAGATCTGGCTGCACGACTGGCGCCTCATTCTAGTCCGTAGGCGCGGGCTTTAGCCCGCGCCAATCCCGGGACGCGCAGGACTCGTTTACGTCAATTCAAGCGAGTCCCGGGATTAAGCCCTATGCCGCGCGGCGGCGGCGCCACAGCACCCAGCCCAGGCCACCCACCGCGACCGCGACGGCCAGCCAGACGGACGCCATCGAGAGATCCTCGCGCACGAACCGGCCGGCCTCCTGTCCGTACCACTTGGCGAGCAGCGCTCCCCCGCCGTACCGAAAGGCGCGACCGATGACGACGGCGAGCAGGAAGGATCCTCGCGGGACTTCGGTCATCCCAGCGAGCAACACGAAAAGCTTGAACGGCGCCGGGGGCGGCAGAATCGACGGCACGACGATCGCGAGCAGTCCGTAGCGACGGAACGTCTCGAGCCCCTTCGCGACGTGCCGTTCCTTGAAACGCTTCTTCAGGAACGCCTCACCGCCCTTGCGCGCCACGGAGTACAGAAGAAAGCAGCCCCCCAGCGAGCCGAGGGTGGCGGCACCGGCGTACAGGAACCAACGCTCGGGATGCTGAGTCGTGAGGAAGATGACGCAGGCGTCGACAGCGCCCGGCAGCGGCACGAACGACGAGTCGAGAAACGCGATGAGCGCGAGGCCGATGCCGCCCAGGCCGAGGGCGACCCGCGAGATGAAGTCCGTCAGACGGGTCAACAGCCCGTCAATTATGCGCGATCAGAATCTGACGAGGAAGGCGAAGTTCAATGTGCCGCCGCTCAAATCGATCTTGTCGCCGAGGAATCCGTTCGAGAGGCCTCCCGTGTTGCCCGTCGCGAACTGATAACGCCACTCCATCGTCAGCCCGTAGACGTCGCCGCCGACCGGAATGCGCGCGCCGAGGGCGAACAGCGGCGCGACCGCCGTCCCGCTCGACGTAAAGCGATCGGTGAACACGCTGTTGTCCGCCGTGTCGACGAACTGGCCCGCTTCGGTGTATCGCCAGGGAATGATGCTGAAGCCGCCGCCGATGTACGGCTGGAACGTCGTCGGTGAGCCGAATGGCAGGAACCGCACGATCGCCGTGATGGGGACCATTCGCAAGCTCAGATCCTGGCTGATCTCGCTGCCGTCTTCGTTGACGAGGTTTCGGTACACGCTGGGAACGGTGTCGGTGTAGTACCCGATCCCGGCGCCGAACGAGATGTGCGAACCCATGTCGATGTTCCACTCGCCGAAGTAGACGGCCGAACGAAAGCGGCTGATGTCGAACTGGAGCGGCTCGGCGGCGCTCAGGTTCGCGACCAGCGTGTCGTCGACGTCGCGAGAGTCGAACCCGCGCGGATAGAACGCGCCAATGCCCACCTGAACCGACTGGACGATCTGCGCCGACGCCGGTGTGCCGATGAGCACCACTGCAACCGTAAACGCCGCCGTGCGAACCCAACTGCGCATCGAGATCATGGGGTCTCCTCGAAGAACGCAAACGTTCAGCGAACGTCAGAGTTCAAGCTGAAATCCCGTAAGAGCAGGAATGATGCCAATTCGGAACCGGCGGCCCGGGCGCAAACGGCGGCCGAGATCGCGTGATTCGGCGTCATCCAACGTGTCCACCGGCGTCCTGTCAATGGGCCTTCGCGAGGATATCCAGCAGTGCGGGATGCAGCGGGTGATTCGACGCGACGATCTGGCTCGACGCGAGCTTCACGGGCGCCCCCGCGTAGTCGCTCACATGGCCGCCGGCCTCGGTCACGACGAGGACGCCCGCCGCGAAGTCCCAGGGATTGAGCTGCATTTCCCAGAAGCCATCGAACCGGCCGGCCGCCACGTAGCACAGGTCGAGCGCCGCCGATCCGAGGCGCCGCACCGCGCGGGACTGGCGAAGAAACGCGGTGAACGCGTCGATTTGATTGGCCGGCTGGTCGCGCACCGAGTACGGGAAACCGGTGCACAGCAGCGCGTCGATGATCTGCGAGCACGTCGAGACACGAATCCGCGCGCCGTTCAGCCAGGCGCCTAGACCGCGCTCTGCCGTGAAGAGCTCGCTCGCGATGGGGTCGTACACGACGCCCAGCTCGACGTGCCCGTCCACTTCCAGCGCGATCGAGACGCAGAAGAGCGCGAGTCCGTGGGCGAAGTTGGTCGTGCCGTCGACGGGGTCGATGATCCACCGGTGGCGGCTCGGCGGCTCGGTGGCGGCGGTTGCGGCGCCCTCCTCACCCAGCACGATGTGCGACGGAAACCGCTCGGCGACGAGCTCCCGAAAGTACTGCTCGACCTCGAGGTCGGCCGCCGTCACGAGGTCGATCGGGCCCTTCTTGTCGACTTTGAGATTCGTTCGGAAGTACTGCCGCTGGATGCGCCCGGCGACGAGCGCCGCCTCAATTGCCGTCGCCAGGAAGATGGGATCGGTGGCCAATCAACTGAGCTTCTTGCTCATGCGCACGGCCATTCCCCCTTCGGGACGCCGGGCGATCGAGACGTCGTCCATGAAGCTGCGCATGAAGAAAATTCCCCGGCCGCTCGACTTGAGGACGTTCTCGGGGTCCAGCGGGTTGGCGACGTGATCCGGATCGAACCCTTCGCCTTGATCGAGCACGCGCACCTCGAATTCGTCGGGCCGCGGACGAGGCCGCAACACGAATTCGACCGTGACCATCTTCCGGAGGTCCTCGCGATTGCCGTGCTTGATGGCGTTGATGACCGACTCCCGTACCGAAACGCCGACCCAGTGGGTCGTGTCTTCGTCGAGCCCTGCCAGCGCCGAGAGCCGATCGCTCAGCAGCTGCACCAGATCCAGCAGTTCGAACGAGCTAGGCATCTCGAGGCGAATCACGTGACCATCCGGGACCATGCGCGCGGAGTAAGTAACATATATGGTAGACGAGGTTCAAGGACGCCACTGATGATACGGACGATTCCCGCCATTGACTGATCCACATCTGCCCGTCGTTCCAGCCCGCCACGTGCGCGGCACCCTGCGTGTGCCAGGCGACAAATCGATTTCGCATCGTTACGTGATGCTCGGCGCGATCGCGCATGGCGTGACCGAAATCGCCCAACTCGCGCCGGGACGTGACGTCGCCGCGACCGTCGCGTGTCTGCGTGCGCTGGGCGCAGCGATCGAGACGACCGGGCCGGGCGCGGTGCGAATTACCGGGCGTGGAGGCTCAGATTTCCGGACGCCGGCGACGGCGCTCGACGCGATGAACTCCGGCACGACGATGCGCCTGCTGTCGGGGGTTCTGGCTGGCTATCCCGTCCGCGCCAGACTCGTCGGCGACGCGTCATTGAGCCGGCGCCCGATGAAGCGCGTCATCGATCCGCTCGCCGCCATGGGCGCGACCATCGCGTCCGACGATGGCCGGCCGCCGCTCGACATCCAGGGCGGATCGCTCGACGCGATTACGTGGGAACCGCCCGTGCCAAGCGCCCAGGTGAAGAGCGCGATTCTCCTCGCTGGTCTCCGAGCCCGCGGCGTCACGACCGTTCGAGAGGTGGCTCCCACGCGGGATCACACCGAGCGCGCGTTTCCCGTGTTCGGTCTCGCCGCCACGGTCGAGGGAACACGCTGCTCGGTGGCCGGCGGTCAGCGGGCCGCCGCACCGGCGGAGCCGCTCAGCGTTGCCGGAGATCCATCCTCGGCCGCCGTCTGGGCCGCCGCCGCCGCGGCGTTTCCCGGGTCGGACGTCCGGTTGGAAGGCCTCTGCCTCAATCCATTCCGCCTCGGGTTTGCCGCCGCGCTGATGCGGATGGGCGCGAGCGTCGAGATGCTCACGGAGTGCGTCCTGGGCGGCGAGCCCGTTGGCACGATGCGGGTCCGCCACGAGGGGCACGAGGCGACCGTCATTGAGCCCCACGAGGTCCCCGGGCTGATCGACGAATTACCCGTGCTCGCCGCCCGAGCGGCATTGGGCGGCGCCCTCGAGGTGCGGGGTGCCGGCGAACTGCGTGTGAAGGAGAGCGACCGCATCACGGCGCTCGTCACGGGCCTGCGCGCGCTTGGGGTGGACGCCACGGAGCAGCCCGACGGGTTCGTCGTGCGCGGCGATCGGCAGCCCACGGGCGGCACCGCCGACGCGGCGGGCGATCACCGGCTGGTCATGGCCTTCACCATCGTCGCCCTCGGGTCGGCGGAGCGGTCCGTGATCCACGGGGCCGACGCCGTCGCCGTCTCGTACCCCGCGTTCGATCGCGACCTGGCGCGGCTCACCGCATGACGGACAAGATCTACCTCGTCGGTTTCATGGCGAGCGGCAAGAGCACGCTGGCCCGCGCGCTCGCCGAGCGCCTCCAATGGCGCTCGGAGGACATCGACGAGCTCATCGAGGCGCGCGAGCGACACACCATCACCGAGATTTTCGTCCGGCAGGGCGAGCCGTACTTTCGCGCGGTCGAACGCGAGATGCTCGGCGTCCTGCAGCCGATGCGCCAGGTCGTCGTCGCGACCGGCGGGGGGACGTTCGCCGATGCGGAGAATCGCCAGCGCATCAACACAAACGGCACGTCGGTGTGGCTCGACGTCCCGCTCGTCGACTTGATTCCCAGAATTCCCCTCGACGGCCGCCGCCCGCTGGCCGCGAACCGCGCGCAGCTCGAGCGTTTGTACGCCACGCGCGTCGACGCGTATCGGCACGCCCATATCCGCGTGGCCATCTCGGCGGCCACCGAGGTCGCGACGACGGTGGAGATGGTGCTCGACGCCATCGACCAGCACCCGCCCCTCATCGACGTGCCGACCGGGGCCTGACACCGTGCGCTACCTCATCCTCAGCGACTTGCACGCGAACCTGCCGGCGCTCGAAGCCGTGCTCGACGACGCCGCGGGCGTCGGGTACGACGCAGTGCTCGTGCTCGGCGATTTGGTCGGGTACGGCGCGGACCCGGCGCCCGTGCTCGCGCGCACACTCGAGCTCGATCCCGTCGGTATCGTCCGGGGCAACCACGACAAGGTCTGCGCCGGGCTGGAGCCCTCGAGCACGTTCAACGATGTGGCGCGGATTTCGATCGAGTGGACCGCATCGACGCTCTCCCCCGCCGACCTGAAGAAGCTCGCGGAGCTGCCGATCGGCCCCCGGCAGATTCCTGGAGGCGTCGAGATTGCGCATGGCGCGCCGTTCGATGAGGACTACTACGTGTTCGACACGCAGGATGCGGCGCGGGCACTCGAATCCGCCTCGGCCCGCATCTGCCTCATTGGACACACGCATGTGCCGGGCATCTTCGCGACCGGCGCCGTACCCGACGGCACGCTGGACGGTGACATCGTGCGCCTGCCCCCAACCGGCGCCGTCCTCGCGAATGTTGGCTCCGTGGGCCAACCCCGCGATGGAGACCCGAGAGCCGCATACGGTGTGCTGGACGTCGCGCGGCAGACGCTCACACTGCGTCGAGTGGCCTACGACATCGGCCGCGCGCAGCGCCGCATTGTTGAGGAGGGGTTACCGGAGTGGCTGGCGATTCGCCTCGGCCGCGGCGAATGAGGGGCCGGGCATGCCCGGCCCCTACGGGGATTTCCGTTTCTCTCGTTCTTCCCGGCGCTTGAGCTCGACGGCATACGCGTCGCGGGCGGCCCGGGATCCGAGGATCCAGCCGATCACGACCCCGAGCAGCAGGACGCCCGGGATGAAGATGAAGTGACTGGCCGGGATGTCCATGGCATTCAGCGCTTCACGAGCTTGCCGTTGACCTCCGCAAGCTCGCGCTCGACGCGGCCGATGCGCTGCCACAGCAGCCACACGTAGACGAAGACCGCTGCCCAGACGAATCCATAGGCGGCAAGAATGAGCGGCGGCGCGGAGACACTCTCCGTCGCTTGCTGGGAAAGGTTCTCGTAAACCTGTACCGCGTGGAACGCCGCTAGCATCATCGCCAACCTCTCAGTCTTCGAGCGCCAGGTACGCCTGATCGAGCGCGGCGCGGCCCTGTTCCAGGCGCACCCGCACCATGAGCAGCGGAACGTACAGCATCAGGAAGGCGCTAAGTGCCCACAGGAATGGGATCATCATCGGCGCCTTCAACGTTGGGACCACACTGGTCGTCGGGTGCATCGTGCGCCACATGTTGACGGACCAGTAGACGAACGGCACGAGGACGGCGCCGAACAGTCCGACCGCAGACGACAGCACATCCGAGCCTGGCCCACCGAAACGCCGCAACATCAGGTACGCGACGAACAACATCCACATGATGAGCGTGATGACGAGTCGCGCTTCCCAGACCCACCACACGCCCCAGGCCTTTCGCGCCCACAGCGGTCCGGTGACCAACACGATGGCGCCGAAGAGCACGACGAGCTCTGCCGCGGCCAGCGCCACGTGATCGGCCAGCGGCTGCCGGCGCGCCAGGAAGAACGCGCTCGCGACACCGCATACGATCGCCGACAGCATCGCCGTGATCGCCGACGGCACGTGGAAATAGAAAATCTTCTGCACGACGCCCATCGTGACTTCCTGGGGCGCCGCGTCGATCAGAAACGGCGCGCACAAGAACATGAGGAGTGAAATGCCCAGGCAGGTGGGCACGAGCCATCGGGCGTTGCGCATGCAGGTTTACTCGCTCATGACGGGGCCGAACGTCCAGAGGGACAGCGTAATGAACGCCGCATCAAAGGATATCAGCATCGCGAGCCACATCGCCGCGAGGTCCAGATTCGGATCCGGCGCGAAGATGGCTTGCGTACCCTTGACGCCGGCGATCACGACGGGCACCGTGACCGGATACAGCAGGACCGGGAGCAACACGTCGCGTGTCCGCGTTCGCACCAGCATCGCGGCGAAGAGCACGCCAACCGCCGCGAAGCCGATGGTCCCTGACAGCAGGAGCCCCGAGAGCATCCACGGCGCGGCGCCCAGGGGCGCATCGAACAACAGTCCGACGAGGGCGACGACCACCAACTCGACCGCGAGCATGAGCACGAGCAGCGCCGAGAGCTTGCCCAGGTAGACGGCCGGCCGCTCGACCGGTGCGAGGAGCAGCGCGCGGAGCGTCTCCGACTGGCGCTCGCGCTCGAACGTCCGTCCCAGTGCCAGCGTTCCAGAGAACGCGATCGCGACCCAGAGGATGCCAGCCGCCGCGCCCGGCAGCGGCCGTCCCATGTCGTCCACGAACGCGAATGCGAAGACCAAGATGCAGGCGACCGCGAAGAACAGCGTCATGGACGCGAGCTCGCGGCTTCGCGCCTCGATGACGAGATCCTTCCGGGCAATCTGCCATGCCGCGCGCAGGACCCCGGTCACGACCAGCTCTCCCGCATGGCCTGCCGGTAGCGTTCGCGCACTGTCCCGCCGGCACTGTCGATCGCGCGCAGGCGCCCTTCGCGCAGACACGCCACCGCATCGAGGAGTCCATCCACGGCTTCGAAGTCGTGCGTCGCCACGACCACCACTGAACCTGCGGTCTTCAACGTCTTCAACCGCGCCGCCAACAGCACCGCAGATTCATCGTCGAGGCCGGTGAAGGGCTCATCGAGCAGCACGAGGCGAGGACGATGCAGGAGCGCGCGCTCGAGGGCCAGCCGCTGCCGAAGGCCCCGTGAGAACACGCTGACGCGATCGTTCGCGCGCTCGACGAGCCGCGCGGCCTCGAGCGCGGCGTCCACGCGCTGGGTCAGATCCGGCAGCCCGTAGAGGCCGCCGAAGAACTCGAGATTCTCGCGCGCCGTGAGGTCGCCGTACAGAAACAAGTCGTGCCCGAGCACGCCGATGTGCGCCCGCAGCGCATCGCCCCACTGCGATGCCGGGCGCGACCCGTAGCGAACCTCGCCGAGGGAGGGGCGCACGAGCGTGGACATGATGCCGATGAGCGTGGACTTGCCGGCGCCGTTCGGACCGAGCAGTCCGAGAATCTGACCGGCACGGCACGTGAGCGTGACGCGCGCGAGCGCGCGCCGGCGGCCGTAGTGTCTCGAGATGTCTCGAAGCTCGACGGCGTCGAATGCCGCTGCGGCCGCGCCGTCGGGGGTCACGCGGCGCGCCGTCGAGGTGACGTGAACACGGCCGCCCAGATGCCGATCGCCATGATGACGCCCGCCAGCCCCAATGCGAGATTCCGCGGCCACATCGGATGATGCGGCAGCCCGGTGATCTCCAAGTCGAGCGCCTGACCCGCGGCAATGGCAGGACCGGTCGCCGCGATCGCCGGCTGTGGACCCGGAATGTTACGACGCTCGGTCAACTGCGCCGATCGGAAGTCCATCGGACCGGTCTGTCCCACGACGAGATTCATCGACTGCAGGGTGACGGGCCACACCTGGCGCAGATGGGCCGCGTCGCCGGAGAACGGCAGCTCGAATCCCAATTGCACGGAGGTCACGCCGGGCGCGAACGGTCCGAGCACGGTGACCCGCGGACCGTTGACGGTGGCCTGGGGCGTCGATCCCTGCATCAGGCCGGCCCCGCGCGCCTCGCGCGGCAGATCGAGGAGTATCGGCCTGCCGATGTCCACCGGCGCTCGAGCCGTGTTCACAATCTCGATCATGTAGAAGACGTTCAGCCGATCGTTGTTGAACTCGGCGATGACGCGTGTCTGCGGTCCGAAGACGACCGTGCCTGGAACGGCAGGGCCCGCAGCCAGCCGGCGGTCGTCCTCAGCACGACGCGTGGCCTCTGGGTCGGTCGCGACGAGCGCGACGCGAATACCGGAGTTCGCGATCGTGATCGCCTGCGACACCAGACGCTCGCCGTCGACCGTCGTCACCGCCGTGAGCCGCGTGCCGGGCTTGAGGCCGGAGACCTGCGCGCGGCCGGATGCGTCGGTCTTATCGACCCGGACCTTGCCATCGATGGTGAACTCCACCGGCTGCCCGACGATAGGCTTGTCGAAGTTGCCGCGTATCACGCGAACGGTCACCGTGCCCTGCGGAACATCGGCCACCGGCAGCGGGACGCCGGACATCTCACGCGGGTTGGGCATCTGCTGAGCCAGCGCGGCCAGCGGCAGCGCCAGCGTGAGGCCGGCCATGAGCATGAGAATGAGGACGACGCGAAGACCCTTCACAACTTGCCTCCGCAGTTCTTGCAGAAGCGCGCGTCCGGGTCGCCCTCGGTCCCGCACGATGCACACGTGCGCGTAGTCGCTGCGGCTGCGGATGGCGCCGGCGGCTGTGGTGCCGCCGTCCCGCCGGCGCGATCGAGCTCCTGCATCAAGGCGAGCGCCCGGGCCCGTAAGGCAGCGCTCAACTGCGCGAAGTCGCCGTCGGACATCTTGCCCATCTTCCGATCGAACTCCAGTTCCTTGATCGATCGCAGCACGAGCGCCTTTTCCCGCTCGAGGGCTTCCGTGAGCCGCGGGCTACGCTCCGGCTCCGCCTCGTCACCACTGATGCCGAAGAAACCCGCCAGCGCGCCTTGGAACGCGAGGCCGACCAGGCCGGCGGCCACGACGGTCAGGCTCAGGAGCACCAGGGCGACGGGATGGCCCTTGCCCACCACGATGACGGCCGCCGTCGCGGCCAACATCGACAACAGCAGGAAGAGGTGTCGAGGGTGAAGGCCGGCGTCGGTCTCGCGGCGCCGCGGCTCAGTCGAGGTCTCGGAGCTCATCATCAAGCCGGCTTTGAAGTGCACTATCCACCGGTGTGGCCGCCACCGCGGCGGGTTCAGACTGCGCTCGCCTGCGCGACCACCGGAACGCCATCGCGCCAATCAGCAGCACCCCAGCCGCACCAACGGCGTACGGCACGGACCACGCGAGGCGGTTGAATCCCTTGTCGATTGGCTGGGCCAGCACTTCCTGGCTGCCGTAACGCTGCACGAACCACTGCACGATGGCCTCGCGGTCCTTGCCCGCTTTGATCAGCTTGCCGAGGTCTTCGCGCATCGCTGCCGCGTCGGGACATCGACACTCGCCGATGCGCTTTCTTCCACACGTGCCGCACATGCAAATGATCTCGCCTTGCATTTCCTTCTCGAGGGGCGAGCTCGGAGGGACGACCACGGTGTCCGGCGATTCGACGTGCTGCGCACGGAGCTGGCCCGCGCCCGCGGCCACGAGTGCAAACACCAGTGACGTCGTCACCGCCCCTTGCGGCACACGAGACGTCGCGAACGCAAACGCGCGCTCCGGCAGCAGCGCGATCCCCGTTCCGAGAATCAAGATGCCGACGCCAAACCAGATCCAGTTGACCAGCGGGTTGATCGTCACGGTCACGGTGACGACCTGCGTGTCCACGGTGAAGCCGTCGAGCACGAGGTACAGATCGTCGCCAATCCCCCGCCGGAGGGCGACCTCCGTCGTCGGCTCGTCCTCGCGGTTGTGAAAGAACCACTTCGCGGGATACATCCCACCGAGGGGGCTGCCCGAACGGCTCACGTTCAGAACGGCGGTCACCATCTGCTTCCGGCCGTCGTCGGTGACACTCAGGCGCTCGTACCGCACGGTGTACGGCTCGAGCACCACCTGCTTGCCGGGCGAGAGCTCGGCCTGGACGTTGCGGCTGAATCCGTCTCCAGCGAACCCCAGAAACATCAGGACGATGGCGAGATGGACGACGTAGCCGCCGTACCGGCGTCGTGACCTGGCGAAGAGGCCGATGAGCGCCGTGAAGAGATCGGTGCCGGTCGCTTCCTGCCGGACCAGGGCGCCTCGCAAGAACTCCTGGCCGATCGTCACGGTGACGAACGCACAGAGCCCGAAGCACAGGCCGGACGCCCAGAACTCAATCCCGAGCCAGCTCACCACCAGGGTGGTCACGACGGCGCCCAGCGTCGGCCACATGAACTGCGTTCGCATGTTCGCGAGCGACGACTTCCGCCAGGCGAGCAGCGGTCCGACACCGGTCAGGAACAGCAAGATGAGCCCCACCGGCGCCATCCATTTCGTGTAGAACGGCGCGGCCACGGTGAGGCGGTCCCCGGTGACGGCCTCGCTCAACGTCGGGAACAGCGTGGCGAAGAGAATGAAGAACGCGGCGAAGAGCAGCACCCAGTTGTTCACCAGGAAGGCGGCCTCGCGCGACGCCCAGGAGTCGAGCTCGTTGCGCGCCCGCAGCAGCGGCATCCGGTAGATGACGAGCGCGAAGCTCACGACGAGCGTCAGGATCATGAAGACCGTGAACATCCACGCGAGCTCGCGATCCTCGCCGAACGCATGCACGGACTGCACGATGCCGGAGCGCGTCATGAACGTGCCGAAGATCGTGAGGAAGAACGTCACGATCACGAGCGACATGTTCCAGATCTTCAGCATGCCGCGCCGCTCCTGCACGATGACGGAGTGCAGGAACGCGGTGGCGGTGAACCAAGGCAGCAGGCCGGCGTTCTCGACGGGATCCCAGCCCCAATAACCTCCCCAGCCCAGCTCTTCGTAGGCCCAGAGCGCGCCCAGCGTGAGGCCGACGGTCAAGAACAGCCAGGCCATCATCGTCCAGCCCCGCACGGCGCGCAGCCACGAGTCGTCGAGCTGGCCGCTCGCGAGCGCCGCGATGCCGAATGCGAATGGAATCGTCATCCCCGTGAAGCCGAGGTACAGCAACGGCGGATGGATCGCCATGTAGAAGTTCTGGAGCAGCGGATTCAATCCCTTCCCCACCGCCGGCACATCGCCGAGGAAGGTCGCGAACGGATTGTTGTGAATCACCATCAGGAACAGGAAGAACATCTCCACCGACGCAATCACCGCGACGACCCACGGCATCAGCAGTCGATGGCGTTCCCGATTGAGATAGACCGCGACGCTGCCGAATGCGGCCAGCAGCGTGACCCAGAACATGATGGAGCCGTCGAGGCCGCCCCAGTACGCCGCCAGCTTGTAGAACATCGGCTGCACCGTCTCGGACTGGCGGTGCACGTACTTGATGCTGTAGTCCTCGGTGACGAGCGCGTAGAGCATGACGCCCGACGCGACGAGCGTCATCGCGGTGACGGCGTGAAAGAGGCCGATGCCGCCGTTGATCAGGCGCGTCGCGCCACGACGCGCGCCCGCGATTGACGCGGAAAACGCCGCACTGGCGGTGACGAACGCTGAAAGTAGAAGGAATGTGCCGAGCGAGGCCATGTGCTACCGGTAGGACTTCACGCCGGAGGCCTGTCCCTCTTCGTAGCGCGACGGGCACTTCGCCATGACGCCGTCCGGCTCCACGCGGAAGCCGTCGGGCGAGAGCTTGCCCTTGAGCACGACCTCGGAGCCATTCTTGAAGGTGTCAGGAATGGTGCCGGTGTAGGTCGCCGTCACGGCGTGCTCGCCGTTCCGGATGACGAACCGGTAGTCGAAGGAGTCGCGGGCCTTCTGGACGTTCTCCGCGAAGCCGTGCAACTGGAGGGGCTTGCCGTACCACTGGGCGGGATCGACCATGACCTCGTCAACGTGCTTGTAGTACGCCGCGCCGCTCTGCACGGTCAGGACGAACATCAACGAGATGGCCCCAATCAGGACGGCGGCGGACACACCCACGCGGACGAGCACTTGCCTGTTCATTACCTCGGCCTCACCCGCTCAGGATACGTGCCGTGCGCGGGCGAAGCAACCTCAACCCCCGCACGTGCGAGCAGTTGCAATAGCGTCTCGACCGGGAGTCCTACCACGTTGGTGAACGAGCCGTCGATGTGGGAAATAAACCGTGCGGCCTGGCCCTGGATGGCGTAACTGCCCGCCTTGTCGGCGGGCTCGCCGGTCGCGACGTACGCGGCGATGTCCGCCTCTGGCAGATCGACCATCCACACGCGAGTCCGCGTCACCTCACACGTCACCCGGCCCTTCCAGGCGATGGCGACGGCGGTCAACACGTCATGTGATCGGCCACTGAGCCGGCGAAGCATGCGTGTGGCGTCGGCGTCATCGACTGGCTTTCCGAGCACGTCGCTGTCGAGCACGACGGCCGTGTCGGCGCCGATGACCGGCCGCGCGGGGTGCCGCGCGGCGCCGGCCGAAGCTTTCAGGCGAGCGAGGCGATCCACGTACAGGTCGGGCGGCTCGTCCGCAAGTCGCTGCTCGTCAACGTCGACGGCGTCGACATCGAACTCGAGGCCGGCCGACGTCATCAACTCGCGCCGGCGCGGAGAGCTCGAGGCGAGAAGCAGTCGCACGGGCCGATGATACACTTCGGAAATCGGGGAATCGGGAAATCGATTCCAGATTACATGCACTCCGTCCGCGACACCGCTTCGTCCGCCCTGCGCACCTTGCTGCACGATCAGCCGACGACTCCCGCGAAGGTCATCTTCGCGTGGCAGATGGCTGCCGGCGCGACGCTCAGCCGCGCCGCCGAGTGCGTCTGGTCGCCGGACGGCACGCTACGCGTGCGCGCGCGCACGCCGGAGTGGCAACGCGAGATCAAGCGTGCGCGGCCGATGATTGCCGAGCGGCTCCGGCACCTGCTGGGGCCCGACGTCGTGCGCGCCATCGTCGTCCAGGACGCGTCGCGGTCGTCGAAGGAGTGATATGCGCGAGGCCGTGATTGTCAGTGCTGTTCGCACGCCAACGGGCAAGTTCCTCGGCGGCTTGAAGGATTTCAAAGCGCCGGACCTCGGCGCGATGGTGGTTCGTGAGGCCGTCCGCCGCGCGGGAATCGATCCCGTGGTCGTGGACGAATGCATCATGGGGAATGTCGTCAGCGCCGGTGTCGGACAGGCGCCGGCGCGCCAGGCGGCGATCCGCGGCGGTCTCTCGAACGCCGTCGCTGCGCTCACCATCAACAAGGTCTGCGGGTCCGGCCTCAAGGCCGTCATGCTTGCGGCGCAAGGCATTGCGACGGGTGACCTCGACGTGGCCGTCGCGGGCGGCATGGAGTCGATGAGCAATTGCCCGTACCTCATGCCCAAGGTCCGCGAAGGCCTGCGCATGGGCGACGCCACGATTGTCGATTCGATGATTCATGACGGCCTGTGGGACTCGTTCAACAACATCCACATGGGCCTCACGGGCGAGCACGTCGCCGAGACGTACACAGTGACGCGCGAGGAGCAGGATCGGTACGCAGCCGAGAGCCACCGCAGAGCCGCGCATGCCACCAAGCAGGGCTGGTTCAAGGACGAGATCCTGCCCGTGTCGATCCCCCAAAAGAAAGGCGACCCGGTCGTGGTCGATCGTGATGAGTCGATTCGCGAGGACACCACCGCGGAATCGCTGTCGAGGCTCAAGCCGGCGTTCAAGAAGGACGGCACCGTCACCGCCGGCAACGCGCCGGGCGTGAACGACGGCGCGGCCGCACTCGTCGTGATGGGCGCCGATGTCGCGAGCCGCCTCACGGCGAAGCCCATCGCGAGAATCATCGGCCACGCGACCTCGGGCCTCGAGCCGAAGCTCGTGATGATGACGCCCGTCGAGGCCGTCAAGAAGGTGCTGAAGAAGACGGGTTGGGCCATTGGCGATGTGGATTTGCTCGAGTTGAACGAAGCGTTTTCCGTGCAGGCTGTCGCCGTGACACGGGCACTCGGTCTCGATCCCGCCCGCGTGAACGTCCATGGCGGCGCGGTCGCGCTCGGCCATCCGATTGGCGCGAGCGGCGCGCGCGTGCTGACGACGCTGCTCTACGCGCTGAAGCGGCTCGGCAAGCAGCGTGGGATCGCGACGCTCTGCCTCGGCGGCGGCAACGGCGTCGCCATGGCTGTAGAACTCCTATGATCAAGACCGTTGGCGTCATCGGCGCCGGCACGATGGGGAGTGGGATCGCGCAGGTCTTCGCGCAGTCCGGCTTTACCGTCAAGCTGCACGACGCGGCATCGTCCGCGATCGAGCGTGCCCGCGTCGGCATCGACAAGAGCCTCGCCAAGTTCGTCGAGAAGGGCAAACTCTCGGCGGCCGATCGCGATGCGGCCCTCGCGCGGCTCCTCCCGGCGACGACGCTCCATGCCTTGAGCGACGTCGACTACGTCGTCGAAGCCGTCGCCGAGCAGATCGACATCAAGCGCGACATTTTTCACCGGCTCGATACCCTCACCCGCCCCGACGTGATTCTGACGTCCAACACGTCGTCGATTTCGATCACGGCGCTCGGCGCCGCGACCAAACGGCCCGATCGGGTGCTCGGCATGCACTTCATGAACCCGGTGCCGCTCATGGCGCTGGTCGAGTTGATTCGCGGCCAGGCGACCGCGGACGCGTCCATGCAGACCGCGGTGGAGCTCTGCCAGACGCTGGGCAAGACGCCCGTCGAAGCGGCCGACTACCCCGGGTTCATTTCGAACCGCATCCTGATGCCGATGATCAATGAAGCGATCTTCGCCGTCATGGAGGGTGTCGGGACTCCGGAGGCGATCGATACGGTGATGAAGCTCGGGATGAACCACCCGATGGGACCGCTGGCGCTCGCGGATCTGATTGGCCTCGACGTCTGTCTGGCGATCATGCAGGTCCTGCAGGACGGACTCGGGGATCCGAAGTATCGTCCCTGTCCGCTGCTGCGGCGCATGGTCGATGCAGGCCACCTCGGGCGCAAATCGAAACGGGGTTTCTATAGTTACTGACGGCGGGCGTCGCTAGAGTCGAACGTGGATGACCCTCAAGCACGTCAAACTCGCGGCGCTCAGGGCCAGCGAGCGTCTCGGACTTTCCCACCTTTTATTCGAGAGCGAGTGGCGGCGGCAGCGCCTGCTCATCCTCTGCTATCACGGCGTCAGCATCGAGGACGAACACGAGTGGGACCCGGCACTGTACATGCGCGCCGAACGGCTGCGGGAGCGATTCGCGCACTTGCGCGCCCGCCGATGTGCGGTGCTCCCGCTGCGCGGCGCGCTCGACGCCCTGCGTGAGGGACGGCTGCCGGCGCGGGCCGTCACCGTCACGTTCGATGACGGGTGCTACGACTTCCACGAGCGCGCCCTGCCGATCATCCGGGAATTCGACGTGCCCGTGACCCTGTACTTCTCGACCTACTACAGCTACTTCAACCGTCCCATCTTCGATCTGGCGCTGGACTACGTCCTCTGGAAAGCGCGTGGCCGCGCACTCACGCTGCCCGGCGTGCTCAGCCGGCCACTGCGACTCGACGACGCGGGACGCCGCGCGGCGACTCACCTGCTGCGATCGCACGCGCATGAGGAGGATCTGAGCGCGGAAGAGAAAGACGAAGTCTTGCGAGGCGTGGCGGCCGCGTGCTCGGTGGACTACGCCGAGATCTGCCGCAAGCGAATTCTCCACGTGATGACGCCCGCGGAAGCGGCCGCGGCCGCGCGGGAGGGCGTCGACCTCCAGCTCCACACCCACCGGCATCGCGTGTACGTCGAGCAGTGGCGGTTCCAGGAGGGACTCGAGGAAAACCGCCGTCATCTCGAGCCGATTGCCCCCGGCGTGCGCGAGCACTTCTGCTATCCCGGTGGGATGCACCGGCCGGAATTCCTGCCCTGGCTCGAGTCGTCGGGCGTGCGATCGGCGACGACCTGCCAGGCCGGCCTGGTCACGCGCGCGAGCGCCCCACTGCTCCTTCCGCGCCTGCTCGACACCGACACGCTGACGTTGACGGAGTTCTCCGCGTGGATCAGCGGCGTCGCGTCGTTGCTGCCCCAGCGCTCGTATACCGCGCCCGAGTGGATGCTGGTGCGCCCGCACCGCGCGCCGCTCGCTGTATCAGAGTGATCGCGCGTTGTATCAATTCGGCGACGGTCCGCGGACTTGTCCGGACGCGAGTCTCGCGCGCGACGTCAGGCACTGCGTGACGGCGCGCTACGGGATCCCCCGCGTTTAGGGCACGCTCGGGCCTTCGAGCGTTTACAGATTGGAACGTTCGCCAGTCTCGATCGTCAATTCGCGCACGCGGCGTTACACAAAACGTCGAATGCACACTATGCGGCGGTCGAAATAGTCCGTAGCGCATCGCTTCATGCGTTGCCCCTCCGTACGCGGCATGTTCCACTAGATCTCGTGGCCGATGTGCTTCTCGATCGAACGTCAGCAGGCAGCGCACGCGTGCGCGCGGTGATGACCCCGGCCGTCGCGGCTGCCGCGGCCGGCACGTCGATGCCCGCGCTCGAGCAGACCTGCGACGGTCTGCTCGCGCGGTGCTTCAGCGACTTCGAAGAAGCGACGCTGCACGCGGCGCAGGAGTTCGGGCGCGACGCGCTCGCCCAGGGTCTCGGCGTGCTCGACCTGGTCGAACTCCACAACCGGTTGCTCGCGCGACATGTGTCCACCCACGCCGCCGCCGGCGCCGATCTCGTGGCGCCTCTGGAGGCGGCCGGCCGCGTCCTCGCCCAGTGCCTCATGCCGTTCGAGATGGTGCATCGCGGACTGCGCAACGCCCACTCGGCGCTGCGGTTCAGCGAAGACCGGTACCAGGAGATCTTCGAGAACGCCAACGACGCGATCTTCACGACAGACCTCAGCGGCCGCATCACCTCGATGAACCGCGCGGCCGAAGAGCTCAGCGGGTACACCCGCAATGAGGTGCTCTCCCAGAAGCTGACGTCGCTCCTGGCCCCGAATGCCGCGCCAGGCGCGCGACGCCGGCGGCACCTCCGGTTCGGGCTTCCGGAAGACCAGGGCCGCTATGTGGTCGACATCGTGACGCGCGACCGGCGCCGCGTCCCCGTGGAAGTCAGCACGCGGCGCGTGTACGACCGCGGCCGTCTCGTCGGTCTCCAGGGCATCGCCCGCGACATCACCGATCGCCGCAATGCCGAGTCGGCATTGCGGTACATCAACAACGGGCTCGAAGAGAAAGCCAAGCGCATCGCGCACGGCCTGCACGACGAAGCGGGCCAGTTGCTCGCGTCCGTCTACCTCCGCGTGGCGGAAATCGGGACCGAACTGTCACCGAAGGATCGCCGGCGCCTCGAAGGTCTCCGGCAACTGCTCGATCAGGTCGACGAGCAACTGCGGCGGCTGTCCCATGAGTTGCGGCCGAGCGTGCTCGACGAGCTCGGCCTGGTGCCGGCGTGCCAGCTGCTCGCCGAAGGGGTGGGCAAGCGTGGCGCGGTGAAGATCACGGTCAGCGGCACCACGCGCGGCCGCCTCGCGCCGGACGTCGAGATCGCCCTCTACCGCGTCGTGCAGGAAGCATTCAACAACGTGGTGCGACACGCCCACGCCCGCAACGTGCACGTCAAGATCGAGCGAATCGGCCGCCGCCTGCGCGGCCACGTTCGTGACGATGGCAGCGGCTTCGACACGACGCGGATCGCGCATCGCGTCGCGAGCCGCGGCCTCGGCCTCATCGGCATGAGCGAGCGGCTCGTCGCCGTCGGCGGCCGCCTGGAAGTTACTTCGCGTCCCGGTCACGGAACTTCTGTCGATTTCGAACTTTCCCTGGAGGGTTGACACGTGCCTGTTTCCGTCCTACTTGCCGACGACCATCAAATCTTTCGACAGGGCCTGCGGGTCCTGCTCGAGCGCGAGCGTTTCGACGTCGTCGGTGAAGCCGCCGATGGACGGGAGGCCGTGCAGCTCGCCGAGCGCCTCAAACCCGACGTGGTCGTGCTCGACTTCGTCATGCCGATGCTCAACGGCCTCGATGCCGCCACGCAGATTCATAAGGTCTCGCCGAACACGCGGACGATCCTGCTGACGATGTACACGGAGGATCAGTACGTCCTCGAGGCGTTGCGCGCCGGTCTGCGCGGATACGTGATCAAGACACAAGCGGCCGCGGACCTCGTCCGGGCCATTCGCGAGGTGCTGCAGAACGGCGTCTACCTCAGCCCCGGGATTTCGCGGACGCTCGTCGAGGCGTATCTGTCCGGCACGGCGATGCCCGCCGACCCGCTGACGCCGCGTGAGCGCCAGGTGCTGCAGCTCGTGGCCGAAGGCAATACGACCAAGCAAGTGGCCGTGGTCCTCGGTCTCAGCGTGAAGACCGCGGAAACGCACCGGACCAAGATCATGCGGAAGCTCGAGATTCACGAGACGGCCGGGCTCGTGCGCTACGCGATTCGCCGCGGACTCGTGCGGGCCTGACGCTGCCCGCATGACCCGCGCGCGAAGGGTTCGCAAGGCCGTCATCACGGCGGCCGGCCGTGGCACGCGTCAGTACCCGGCGTCGAGTGCCGTCCAGAAGGAAATGTTCCCGCTGGTCGACACCGACGGCCTGACCAAGCCTGTGCTGCAGATCATCGGCGAGGAAGCCCTCGCCGCCGGAATCGAAGAGATCTGCATCGTCACCCAGCCTGGAGACGACGCGCACTACCGTCGTTACTTTCGCGGCCTGGGAGCGACACCGCCGGAGTGCTTCAAGGACAAAGACTGGGCCGTACAAGCCAGCGCGACGCTCGAGGCGTTCGGCAACCGGCTCAGCTACGTGGCGCAGGCCGCGCCGGAAGGCTACGGTCACGCGGTCTACCAGGCGAGGGACTTCGTCGGAGACGAGCCCTTCCTCCTGCTGCTCGGCGACCACATCTACGTCAGCGAGCGTCCAGCGAACTGCGCGACGCAGCTCATCGAGACGTTCGATGAGGCGGAGGGTGCCGGCATCACCGCGATGACCGCGATGCAGGTGACCCCCGGCGCGCTGGTCCACCAGTTCGGCACATTGCGCGCCTCGGCCATCGATCGCGGGCGCGGCCTCTTCCGCATCGAGGCCATCGAGGAGAAGCCGTCAGAAGAACGCGCCGCGGCTGTCCTCCGAAGCCCGGACCTCGAGGCGGGGTTCTACTTCTGCCACTTCGGCATGCACGTGTTTTCACCGGCCATCTTTGACGCGATTGGCCATCTCATCCGGCATGACATCCGGACGAAGGGGGAGATTCAGCTCACCGCCGCGCAGGAGCTGATGCGAAAGACGCTGCCGGCAGACACCTACGGCGCGTGCACTGTCGACGGTCAGCGCTTCGACACGGGGATTCCGTACGGGTTGATGGAGTCGCAGCTGGCCTTGGCCCTGGCGGGCCGGCATCGAGCGGAGATCGTCGCAGCCATCGCGCGCATGCTGCCGCAGGGACTGCAGCGAGAGCTAACTCTGCCCTTCCTGCCGGCGCGAGAACGCCGAGAAGCCGGCTCGCGAACGGCCCGCGGCGGCCAGTGACGTGAAGAGCTGCAGGAACTGATCGTTCGAGAGTTCGCGCCGGTACGGCATCACCTCAGGCTCGGACGGCGCCGCCAGGCGGCCCATCTGAACGTGGCGCCGGTACAGATCAAGGAGCACCGCGTCCAGCCCCGCCTTGTTACCGGGATCCACCATATTCGCCCCGGTAATCCCCTCGATGAGCCTGCCGGTGCCGCTGGCCGCCTCGCAAATGACCAGCATCTCGCGCCCGCTCGCCAGGTGCTCGTAGGTCTTGGCCGTCACGCCCCGCAGCTGGCGTTGCGCCAGATTGAGCAGAACCGTGGACCGCTCGATGAGCTTGGCCACTTGGTCGGCCGTCTGTTGTCCAAGGAGGTGGACGGCCTGCTCCACGCGCTTGCCCTTCAACCACTCTGACAGCGACCGGCCGCGGTAGCTGGCACATCGGCCGGCAAACGTCAGGCTGACTTTCTCGGCATCGACGTCCGGCCGGCCCAGGAGGCGCTCGAACGCCTCGAGGATCGGAAACGGATCGCGCTCCATATAGATCTCGCCCGCGAACAGGATGTCGAGCCGGCCGCCCGTACCGGCGCGGGCCGGACGGATGGCTCCATCGAAGCCGTTCCGGATGAGCTCGACGCGTCGATCTGTGTAGCGACCCGCCAGGAGCTCGCGGTACGGCTCGGCCGTGACCGTGATGGCCTGCGAGGATCCCAACACCAGGCGCTCGGTCATCTGGAAGATCCGAGCGCGGCGCCGCACGTTTTTCGGACCTCGTTCCTCGGGCACCGCCTCCTTGTCGGTCCACGGCTCCTCCGACCATGGGTCGTCGGACCAGGGATCACGCAGGTCCGCGACGAACGGCACGCCCAGCCGCCGGGCAGCCATGCGCGCGCCGATGAGCGGGGAGAACGGCGGTCCGGAGGACATCACGACGTCAACGCCGTACCGGCGGCCCGCCTTCACGGCGGCGCGTGACGCCTGCCAGGACCAGCGCTTGTACCGGTCCAGCGAATATGTGAAATTCAGGAACGCGTCCTTGATCCGGCCGAGGCCAGTCGACGAGCCCTCGGCTGCCGGCGCCACGATCTGCCCGCCGTCCGGAACGCCGTCCGTTGTCACTGGACCCGATCCACGCAGGTTCTTGATCCACACCAGCGTGTCGAGCACGAGCCGTCGCGGCTGCCTGACGGGAATCGCGATGACACCGGGCAGGATCTCGGAGCCCGCCTCGACCTCGCGGCCACCGAACTCGCTGACGACGACCACGCGCACGCCCTGCGCCGCCAGATGCCTGGCGAGCGCCGTCAGACGCTTCGCGCCGATCTCATGGGACGGATAGAAGACGTGGGCGAAGATAAGGACGCTCAAGGGTCGGTCGGCCATCTGGCTGATCACCTAAAACGTCGGGCGGCGCAGCACGGAACCCGGTCCAGCGATGCAGGCTTCGAACTCGATGGGCGTCAGCGCCATCGTATCGATCACCCGCGGCACGAGGTACTTCGGTCCGGCCTTCGTGGCCAGCCCGACGTCACACGTCGTCGCGCTCACCGTGCCTCGCTCTTCGAGCCACGGGAAGAAGCTCGGGTGCCACTGGCCGGACGGATAGCAGAAGTGCGTCGGCTTGGTGCCGGTGACGCGCTCGATCCACGAGCTGTTGTCGTCGATCTCGCGCAGGAACAACTGCCGGTCCCGGGGCGTCCGATGGCGATGCGTGTGCAACTCGATCGTGACGTTGTGGCGGCTCACGTCCTGTACTTCGTCCGGAGTCATCAGCGTCAGTAGTCGCTTCCGGCGAACGGCATCGAAGTCTACGTCGAGCTCGGCGGCCAGCCGGCAGGCTAAGTCGTTACGCTCGCGCCCGCTCAGGTCCCGGCGGTCGGCGTAGTCGAGGATCTTGAAGAAGACGGCCGTTCGCGCCTCCGGCGTGGCGAGGCTGCAGTGCCCGTTCTCGCCCGTGATGCCGGACAGGTCCAGCGCTCGCGTGCGCCCCTTCCACATCACGTATCGCCACGCGAGGTGGCAGATCGGCTCCTGATAGTCCGAGTAATAGGTCGTCTGGTAGACGGTCGCCGGAAACCCGTACTGCCGGAGGATGGGCAGGGCCGTATGGTGAAAGTCGTAGAACCCGTCGTCGAACGTCAGCACGACCGCGCGCGGCGGCAGCGTGCCCGCCCGCAGCCGGCTCACCGCCTCGTCGAGCGGCAGCACGTTCGCGCGCGACTGGCGCAGCTGGTCCATGCGTGACGCGAAGACCCGCGCACTCAGGAAGAGCTCGGGATCCCACTCGTGCTCGTCCTCGAGCGACACCCCGTGATACCCCAGCACCAGTAAGCGATCGGTCCGCCATCGCGACGCGCCGGCCAGGCGCAACAGGCCCGACGCCTTGAGCGTTTGCGCGACGGCGCGCTTCGCGCGCTTTTTCATTCGTGCGAGCGGCGTGACGTCGGGCACGCCGATCGTCTCACTCAATTGCATGGATGCACTCTCTCCAGTGTGACCGCAGCTCCGCACGCATTCAATACAGCGGTCGCCCGACGGTGCCTTGGCTTCAAGTCGACCGCGACACAAACGAAATCAGGAAGCACCTGGCCCGGATTCCATTGAGGGAATCCGGCCTGGAAGCCGTCGTGCGCACTTGCCAGGTTCACACTACGACACATCCTGGCATGCCGCTTGCGAATGGGAGCGCCGCACGCGTTCTGGATAGAGGCGTGAGTCCTAGCCGATACAGACCCGGCCACGCAGTGGATTAGTCAGCGTTGGAATTGCCTCAGGAGTCGTGATGGACGTCAACCAAGTCTCCCTTTGCCTTGAACTCGTCAAGCCATTGATCAAAGTCTTAGTCAGATACGCGGTCGCGGCGGTCCTCAGTCGGTTCCGGCGTCCGAAACGCCGTACACCTCCGCGATCCTCAACCGCCATCACCCCGAGCCAAGCCTCGCAGGCAAGGCGACCCGATGCGTACCGGCAACTCTCCCTTCCATTCACAAGGCCGGAGTCTCGTCGCCGCCGCGGGCGCGCCGCTTGATCCTGTCTGAGAGAGACCGAGAGGCGTGACGCTCCGGTCGTTTTTACTCTGCGCAACTGCGGAATGACGCACTTCGACGAGCGATTTCCCTGCGCTCCGTCGCTCGGAGTCCGTCGATCTCGCCGCTTACAAGACTGGAATGCGGCGACCCAGTTCGAATCGTCCGATGGCATGAAATCCGAAGGCAGTGCGGCGCACGTGCAGAAAACTCGCACACACAAAATCGAAATCGAGTGACGTTTGTCCCCGGTTTCATTGAGGCTTTGCGACATCGCGTGCAACTGCAATCGCCCAAGCGGGCCGCCTGCTCCCCTACGTGGCATGCCGCTTGCGAATGGGAGGGCCGGGACGAGGCCGCTCTGCGGCCGCGTGACGACGAGGACAAAGGGGACACGATGCCACTCGCAACTCGCTCGGTACGACTCACGGCTCTCGCGGCGATCATCATCGCGCTTTCGGTGTTGCCGTCTCAGTTCGATGCGCCGGTTCAGGCGCAAGCCTCGGCAGCCCCGGCGATGCCAACCCTCGTCGACACGACGTACGCCGCCCCCTCGAACGTCGTGAACGTGGCGTCAGGCGCCAACCTCCAGACCGCGATCAACAACGCCTCGCTCGGCACGACGCTCGTGCTGGCGGCCGGCGCGTCGTACGGCTCGATCAACCTGCCGAACAAATCCGGCACCGGCTGGATCTACGTCGTCTCGTCCGGGTCGCTGCCCGCGCCCGGCAACCGCGTGACACCGGCCAACGCGTCCCAGATGGCGCGCATCCAGGTGAGCACGAACGCGGCCCTGACGACCGCCGGTGGAGCGCACCACTACCGGTTCGTCGGGATCGAGTTCTCCGTCACCGGCACCTTGCAGCAGGCCGTGGTGAACCTGGATGGCAATTCGAACCAGCCCCACCACATCATCCTCGACCGCTGCTACGTGCATGGGACGGCGAACGGCACACACCGCCGCGGCGTGCAAATGCACGGACAAGACCTCGCGGTGATCGATTCCTACATCTCCGACTTCAAAGAGAACGGCGCCGACTCGCAGGCGATCGTGGCCTGGAGCGGCACGGGTCCGCTCAAGGTCGTGAACAACTACCTGGAAGGTGCCGGCGAGAACCTCATGATCGGCGGCGCCTCGCCGGCCGTGCAGTCATGGGTGCCTTCGGACATCGAGATTCGTTTCAACCACTTCTTCAAGCCGATGGCCTGGCGCAACGCGAGCTGGTCGGTCAAGAACCTGTTGGAGTTCAAGCAGGGCCGGCGCGTGCTCGTCGAAGGCAACGTCTTCGAAAACAACTGGGCCGGCGGTCAGGTCGGGTTCTCGATTCTGATCACGCCGCGCAGCGAAGACGGCGGCGCAGTCGGCTCGACCCAGGACATCACCATTCGCCGCAACCTCGGTCTCAACCTCTCGCAGGGCTTCAACATTTCAGGCGACGACGACACCGGGCCGAGCGATCGGACCGCACGCATCGTGGTCCAGGACAACCTCATCCACCTCGGATCTGGATTGGGAGGCGACGGACGCGCCTTCCAGACGATTCGCGGTCCCGTCGACGTGAAAATCGACCACAACACGGTCCCGACCGCCGGGACGTCGATGTTCAACGAGAACTCGCCGAAGGCGAACGGGTTCACGATGACGAACAACATCATCGGGGGCGGCGGCAACGGCATCGTCGGCACGGGCACGAGCACGGGGACGGCGACGCTGAACGGGCACTTCACGAACTGGGTGTTCTCGGCGAACGTCATCATCCCCGCCATTGGCAGCTACCCCGCCGGCAACTTCACCTCCGCGCTCGGCAACGTGGGCTTCACGAGCACGTCGTCTCCAGGGAACTACACGCTGCTGCCAACCTCGCCGTACAAGAATGCGGGGACCGACGGCAAGGACATCGGCGCCGACATCGCCCTGGTGAATCAGACGACC
>Ga0137427_10000259_pt1 | contig 28947 bp, 25 predicted proteins | sample EasRivERMZT700_2_FD_102309 | JGI IMG/M metagenome (GOLD analysis project Ga0137427, IMG submission 102309) | Soil microbial communities from meander-bound floodplain in the East River, Colorado, USA - East River MetaG ERMZT700_2 | ecosystem: Environmental > Terrestrial > Soil > Floodplain ...
ACCGCCGTCACATCCTCCGTGCCCTCGAACGTGTCGTTGGCAAGCACGCTGGTGGTGACCGAGCCGTCTTCGGCAACCGTCGCGCTGTCGTCGACGATGTCGACCACCGGGGTGATCGTGACGGTCACCGTGGCGGGTAGACTGATCGTGGTCCCGTCCGTTGCGGTATATGTGAATGTGGCGACACCATTAAAATCGGCAGACGGCGTAAAGGTGACCGTGCCGTCGCCGTTCAACACGGCTGTTCCTCCTGCTCCGCTCGTTACTGACGCGATCGTTAACGGATTGCCGTTCGCGTCAGTGTCATTTCCAAGAAGTGCAGCTGCGGAATACGTGATTGGCGTGTCTTCTGTCGCAGAAACCGCATCGTCAACCGCCACTGGTGGTGCGACAAACTCCGCGAGTTCGATTGCGGAGACCTTGAGATTGATAGTCGTGAACGTAAATTCCGCCTGATCCGCCTGGGCCGTATGACCATTCGTATGATCATCGATGAATGCTAGATATGCGGCCCACTCCCATAGAAACTGGTACATAAACACAGAGTTTGCTGTTTGTTCAGCACTGAGATGAATGCTCAACGTATCGACATCAGCTGTACCAAATATCTTTTTTCCTACGGCCCCAGTTCCCCCATTGTACGAATCGTAGCCGGCAAAAGCCGTGCCGTCTGAGATTTCAACGCCGTACTCGTAAACGACGCTGAGCTCGTCATCGTCCTCATCTTCCGTCCACAAGTACTGGTTTTCGTATGCTCTATAGACCAGTCTGTCCGATCCAGATCCCCCAAGAACAGTATCGAGGCCACTGCCGCCATCCAGCGTGTCGCTCCCGGAGCCACCGTTCAGGCGATCGGAACCATCGCCTCCGCATAGAGTGTCGCTGCCGCTGCCGCCGACGAGATTGTCGCTGCCATCAGTGCCTGTTGTCGTCGCCATGATCTGCTCCCCTGATGCGCTTTGCGCAGCCGTTACCCGTTTGTCCCGACGCGCATGCATCTGCGCTGCCGGTGCACGCGTGTTCGTCCTGGCTGCGGACGATGCGCGCGCGCAAAACCCACTCACTCAAAAACTTTGAAGGGACCCCCCTTCAGCGCGCTGCCTGGCGCCTTACTCGCGCCGCGCTCTCAGCGCGCGAACTGCACAACCAGCACGTTGGAAAAGGGTTGAACATGCTGCATTTTGTCCATCAACGATTAACCATCCCATTGGTTAAACGGGCGAACTTCGCTTAAGCTCTGCTCGCCTCGACCGCTCGCCCGTGCCGCATCCGTTGAATCGCCAACCGAACAGCCAAAAAAGAAGGGGAACTCAAATGTCGACGCCGCGACTCTCGCTCATGGCGGGTGTGAGCTTAACCATGTGCTTGGTACCTTTTGTCGCGGGCGGCGTGCGGGCGCAGGAGACCTTCACGCTCCGGGACGCGCTCGCGCTGGCGTACGAAACCAACCCCCGTCTCGAAGCCGAACGGGCCAATCTGCGCGCGACCGACGAGGAAGTGGCCAAAGCGCTCTCGGGCTGGCGGCCCAATCTCGGCGTGAGCGGCAGCTACGGCTACACGTCCAACGAGATCAACACATTTGGCCTGCCCATCCCCGAAGGCCATCCGCGGGACGTTACCGTCACGCTCGCCCAACCTCTCTTCACCGGGCAGACGATTCCGAAAACACGCCAGGCAAACGCGCAAGTGCGCGCCGGCCGGTTCCAGCTGATCTCGGTCGAGCAGCTCGTGCTGCTGGCCGCCGCGCGCGCCTATTTCGACGTGATCGCGGACGAAGCGCTGCTCGCCTTCCGGCGTGACAACGTCATGCTGCTCTCGGGGCAGCTCAGCATGACGCAGGAACGAGTGAATGTCGGCGACATCACGGTGACGGATCTGCAGCTCGTCCAGGCGAGGCTTGCCGGCGCCAACGCCGAGGTGGCCACTGCCGAAGCGCGGCTCGCGGCGAGCCGGGCCGCGTTCGAGCGCGCCATCGGCCGTCCGGCGGAGAGTCTCGAGAGGATGCCGGCGCTTCCCCCCGTGCCCGAGGGCCAGATGCAGGCACAGGCGCTTGCGATCGAAAACAATCCGGACCTGAACACCGCCCGCGAGCAGGCGCGGGTCGCCGATGCCGCGGTCGATGTCGCCACCGGCTCGCTTCTCCCGAGCCTTTCCGTGCAGGGGCAATACCGGAAGTCGCGTGACCAGGTCGGCGTCGGTGTAGAACTCGAGTCGACATCGGTCATGGCGCAGCTTCGCGTTCCCATCTACCAGGGCGGGATCGAATATGCCGGCGTCCGCCAGGCCAAGCAGAGCCGCAGCCAGGCGGTGTTCAGCATCAGCGACGTCGAGCGCCAAGTGCGCCAGTCCCTCGACGCGGCCTGGCAGGCGACCATCGCCGCCAGGCTGTCGATCGTCCTGCACGAACAGCAGCTCGAGGCCGCGCGCCTGGCCTATGAGGGCTTCGCCGAAGGGGTCAGGGCCGGGGAGCGCTCCACCTACGACCTGTTGAATTCGGCGCTGGAGCTTCTCGGGGCGCAGGTCGCGCTGACCGACGCTCGCCGCCAGTATTCGATCAGCACCTTGGAGCTGACGGTTGCCGAAGGCGGCTTGACGGCGCGCGCGCTCAATCTGCCTGTGATGTTCTACGATCCGCAGCTCTATTACGACCGCAACGCCCACCGCTGGTTCGGACTGGGTGATTAAGGGGCCGAGTTTTCGTGAAGCTCCGTTCGGATCGCCCCACTTCACAATGACCCGGCGGTCTTTTCAATCACGCCGCTTTCGTCGGTAGGCGAACTCGTCGGCTATTCTCTGCGGCGTTCGTCGTAAACGGCGAGCAATGCGTTTGCCTGATCAGCTGTCGCGCACCGCCCGTTGCTAAGTCGCCTCGGCCTGCGTGGTCTCGCCGCGGCGACCCGCTCGCACGTCAACACCCTGCCACAGTGGTGTTGACGTGCATTACCCGCTTGGCCAGAGCCTCGGAGTTGAGCCGATGAAGATCCTCGGAACCATATGATTAGCCGAGGATGAAATTGGCCTCAGTCGGAGCAGCTCCAACCACGTCGATGCCGAAGTCCCATGTTGGATCAGCGTTGTGAACGCAGACGCGGTACTGACCAGAACCAAGCGTCTCGATTTCGACTTGATCGAACGAGGTCACGCCAACCATGTGAGACAAATCGATGAAATCCTGGGCCTCGAAGTCTTCGATCACATCGCGCTTGCCGGTGCTGTCGAGCGAATGCCACGAATATTCGAAGTAGAAGGTATCTGCCCCTGATCCACCGTTGAGGAGGTCGGCACCTGCAGAACCGTCGAGCTTATCGTTGCCGGAACCGCCATAGAGCTTATCATTGCCAAGACCGCCGAGGAGGTGATCGTTGCCCCCTAGACCATAGAGGGTCTCGTTGCCGGCACTGCCGCCGAAATAGTCGTCACCTTCTGTGCCGGAAATGCCGCCATTGCCGGAATGACCGTCATCTGTGACCAATGTGCGAATCTTTTTCATGTCGTTTCTCCTTCGTGCATCAAAGCCTCAGGCTCTGTTTTTCCGAGTGCGACCATGTTCTCCATGACGCTCGCGACCATGAATGTGCAGTGATTTCTGCAAAGGGAAGTGAAGTTGGGGGGGGTGATTTGAAGCGAAGTGTTACGACTCGGGCCGGCGCGTTATATGGGCCTCCAGGAACAGGCAGGGATCAAATCCCCGCGCCCCATCCGGCGACGCTTGACCTCGCAACGGCCCTAGGAGGGCATTTGCATTTTGGCGAGCAGCGATCCTAAGCCGGCCGCAGAAGGATCGGCTGCTTGGTTTATGTCGGGTTACATCGAAAGGCGAAGATCAAGGACGCCGCAGCAATTGGTCTGACGAGCGCTTCAGAGATAGGCCGTTGATCGTCCCCTGTTTGTATTGACCGCCATGGCTGATCGAAACCGAGCTGCGCTCGGCGTTGCAAACCCAGACAGTGATTGTCCAGCCGGTTCTTTGGTCAAATAAATCGCTGCCGCCGATGAGATGCGATCCTCTATCGCCGCTCCAAGCTCTCGTACTTGAATCGTAGGCGAAAGTTTCGCTGAACGTTAAAACGGTCAACCTAATGCGTCCGTCGGACGCAAGGTCGACTCGGATCGTCACCGCGGCAAATGCTACGATTTCGTCTTTTTCGGGGGGAAAGGCCAGGACAAAGCTGCGCGGTTCATCCTGCCGTGAAACGCATACGACCTCTTGCTGCAGCTGCTGAGAAGCGATGCTTTCGGCCACGGGCATGCTCGGGGCGGGCGCGTTCTGTGAAATATTTGGCGAAGGCCGTGCCTGCGTTTGATTTACAGGCTCTCGACTACGTTTGAAGATGAAATCGAACGGGTCGGAGGGGAGCGTGAAAGCTAACGGTCCAGTGGATGCAGACTTCGAGGCCCTCGCCTGGTCCTTACGTGCAATCATGAGACCTGCCGCGGGTGCGGACTTGTCGAGCTCATTTGTCTACCGCTCTGTCGTTCGCCTTTCACCGTTCTCCTGCCTCCACTCGCAGAAGCGCGGTATCCTTGCATTGTGATACACCCGCAGTCGTATTTTTTTGGTTATCGGAAGAAGGTGCGACACGCGCCGTCGAACGAAGGGTAGCCGCAGAAACTGACGACGTCTTTATCCATTGGTCCGTGCTCTACGATCCGCAGCTCCACCGCTGGTTCGGGCTGGAGGTGAGAGCCGGACGGTTCCGGTTTGACCGGTGCCCGCGGGGGGGCGGGCGATCCATGTCTGAACGCGAGTTCCGCTACAACGTCACCTTCGCTGACTTCCAGTTCCTACAGGGCTACATGACGCGCCGTGTCGCCGCCAGGAACCGCGGCCGGCATCTCGGTGCGCTCGCAGGCGTCGTCGTCTGCGCATTCCTGTTGGCGATGGCGATCGTGTTCAACGTCAATCCCTATCGCGCCCTTGCGTTCTCGAGTCCCGCGCTGCCGTATCCTCTGTCCTTCTATCTCGTCCTCATCTGCCTTCTGATCGGCGCCATCCTCGCACTTATCCCCGCAGTGAAATTGCGCCTCAAGACGATGCGCATGCAGGTCTCCGATGACGGACCGCTCTTGGGCGCAACCCGGCTGATCGTCGAACCCGATGGTCTGATTGTCGACCGGGGCCGCATGAGCTCGCGCTATTCCTGGTCTGCGTTCCAGGGTGTCGAGATGGCCAAGAACGCGGTGATCCTGCCCATCGACAACGGTATCGGCGTGGTCATCCCGGCTTCGGCGTTCGCATCCGACGCCGAGCGTTACGAATTCGCGGCGATGATCGCGAAAAAGCTGGAATCACATCAGGTCGCGGCGCGCGAACACGAAATTGTCGCCAAGACATAGTTCGATTCCGTCGGCCGTCAGCGGTCCTTCGCGATCGTCCCAGCTCTGATAGACCGTCCGGTAATGCGGGTCGATCGCGCCGATGAAATCCGCTTTTGCCATGAAGATGCGCGGGTAGCGCACGATCCTGTCCGCGACCCCGGGGGGCAGACCGCCGACCGGGCCGTTGCCATTTAGGGTCGACACCTGGATCGTCACGCATTCCCGCCCCAACGCGACCGCAGTCCGCGTGACCGCGAGATAGGGTGCGCGCAGTCCGACGAGCGCCGAGAGCGCCGCCTTCGGGTCGGGTGTGCACTGCAGGCTTCCCGACGCGTGCACGAGGTCGATGCCGCCGAGCCATTCGCGAGCCGCCTCGATGCTGGTGAAGAATTGCAGTTCGTCGTTGGCGATTTGCGCGCCCAGCGCGGCGATCATTTCGGTCTCGACCACTGCCCAGCGGTACCGCTTGGGCAGGCACTGTTTCGCCAGGAAATAATGCGGGCCGAAACTGCCGCCGAAATCGAGAATGCGCAGCTCTTTTCCGGTGACGAGGCTCACGGCCGTCAGGGTCGCGTCGGTGTTCGGCGGATAGAGCGCGATCTTGAGATCGCTCGACAAGATCGCCTGCGTCTTCGCGAGCGTCACTTCGGCGAGCTGACGGTCGCCATAGCCCTCACCGCAATGCTGCAAGGCGGACGCATAGTCCGGATAGGTTTCGGTGGCGGGATAAGCCTCCATCTCTCTCTTCGCTTTCGTTCCTGAGCAGACGTTCTATTCGGCCGGTGACCGGGCTTCAACGTTAAGGCGTCATTCACGCGGCTGCGGTAGCTTGACCCATGGACGAGATATTACCTCCGGTCGTTGCCGACGGGCGCATGGTATGGCGCAAGCGCGTCCTGCGGGGGGGGAAGATCGTCTACGGCGAGGAGGGGGAATTCTCCCTCGACTGCCTCATCCACGACATTTCCGCCTCGGGCGCCAGGATTTCGCTCAAGGCGGGCGAGTTCATCCCGACGCACTTCTACTTGATCGACGTTCAAAAGGGGCTGGCGCATGAAGCCGCCGCGAGTTGGGTCCGCGTGATGAAGTCGGTTCCGCAGTTCGGCATAAAATTCGGCGGCACGCACGAGCTCGAAACCCTCGGGCGAAAGCTCAAATTCCTCAAGAGATTTGCGACGGCCTTTGCACGCTAGTGCGTTCTAGCGCGCCGGCTTCCGCGCGCGCTGGGGCTGGACGTCGTCGGGCGGCGGACACCGTCGATCCAGAAGCTGTTCCAGGCAAGCCCGCGCGCAGATGGAAGCCTCCGGTACCGGCGAGTCAGCCTGTCCCTTTTCCAACGCCAGCAAGGCGTCGTCGAGGGCTTCGCGCAACTCGTCAGCGGAGACCCTCTTGTTGGCGACCAGCGTCTCGATCAACCGGCTGAGCAGCGCAAGCGCGGCTATCCCCGCGCCTGCTGCCGCTCCGTCCCTCGACACGCGTTTTTTTCTGCTCACCGCCCCAACCCCATGCGAGGAGGCTAGGGCGGTTTCCTTTAATTTGACGTGTAAGCGTCCGTCTCGGGCGGAAGTTTCCCACCGATCGAGTTAAGTCGTTTCAATTCGAATAAAACTTCGCGTCGCCTTGTGATCTTTGTGAGACAAGCTCGCTGCCGCACTTCTCGCCGCGCCCGGCGCCGGTGATGATGACAGCGAGGACTCAGCGGGGCGTAGGTGGAATGATCTCCAACAAGCGGATTTTGCGGCAAGAAAACGGTGTTGTCCTCATCGAGACCGCGTTCCGCGGGGGCTTTTACGGCAATCCGTCCAACGTGTCGTACTCGGTCAGCAGCAAGGGGTCGCCCCGCATCCTGAGCTTCGACAATTTGGCGTCCGCCACGGAGTATTTCGAAGAGGAATTGAGGGGTTCCGAACGGCCAACCCGGTTCACCGCGAGCGCATGGCGGATTTCCGGTTAGAATCCGGGAAATTCCATTGCTCGAATCCTGCCGTTTGGAACCTGCACATTGCGGAGATTGAGACATTTCTTCTGGGGGCAGCGTCCTGAATGGTGTAGGCTCTCCGCCTAACGCGATACCTTTGGGTATTGGGATCAACCATTCGGGCGGCTCACGATGGAACCGATGGGGCGGACGGGAGTGACCCGCTGGCGCTTTTTCGGACTGGCGCTTGCCATTGCGCCGGCCTTGTCGGCGTGCGCCAGTCTAGGCCTCTTCCAACCCCAGCCTCGGGTTGTCTCCGAGGCGCCTTCCGAGCCCCCGCCGGTCATGGAGCCCGCGGGTGCGGCCGAATTCCCCGAACTCGCGGTCGGCGCCCAGATCGTTGACGCACCTATGATGGCCGAGCCGCCGCCGGCCAGCGAGCCACCGGCGGTAGCCGACGCTCCGCGTGCGCGCGCTGCGGCCCCAAGAAGACCCGCACCGACCCGTCAGGCCTCGGTGCAGCCGCCGAGTCCGCCCCCGGTGGCGGTACCCCGCGCCGTGGAACCCGCCGAGCTCGTCGGCTTCAATTTCGATTCCGTCTTGACGGTGCTGAGGCAGCCCGATGCGGTGGAGAAGAACGCGCTTTCGGTGGTTTGGACTTATGCCGGGTCCGATTGCACCCTTCAGCTCTATTTTTATCCCGACATTCGGACGGCGGTTTTCCGCCTGCTCAAATACGAGCTGAAAGGCGTCAGCGGCGAGAAGTTGAACGACGGCGGCGCGTGCATGCAGCCTATGATGGCAATGAGGAAGGATGGATCTCAGTCCCCGAGATAAGCAGAGCGGAGAAATCCTGATCGTCGACGACGACGGGATGTTCCGTGAATCGCTGATCCAAAACCTTTCCGACGCCGGTTATGCGGCGATCGGGTTCGAGGATGGTCCGGCCGCTCTCAACCATTTGGCGCAGTCGAACGTTCCCGACATCATCCTGCTTGATTGGAAGATGCCGGGGATGACCGGCATCGAAGTCCTGCGCCAGTTGCGCAGCCAGAGGATCGAAGCGCCGGTGGTTTTCCTCACCGTGCTCAGCGACCAGATCTATGAAGAGGCGGGGCTCTTGGGCGGGGCCGTCGATTTCATCGAAAAGTCCCGCAGCTTCCAGATTCTGTCCCGCCGGGTCGAGCTCATTCTCAACGGCTACAAGGGACGAAACGGCCAAAAGGGCGCCAACGGCGGCGGCCGCCAGGACATGGTGATCCGGCACGGCAACATCCTTCTGCGTTGCGATGTGAACCGCGCGTTCTGGAAGGACGAAAAGATCGACTTGACGCTCACCGAGTTCCGCATTGTCGAGTACCTCGTGAAGCGCGCCGGGCATGATATCCGTTATCGTGAGCTCTACGACATCGTGCATGGGGTCGGGTTCGCGGCGGGCGAGGGCGAAATCGGTTTCCGCGCCAATGTCCGCGCGTTCATCAAGCGGATTCGGCAGAAGTTCCGCGACGTCGACCCCGGCTTTACGCATATCGAGAACTATCCGGGGTTCGGTTATCGCTGGGGCGACGCGGATGGAACTTAGCTTTCGCGAGCGCCTGGACACGTGGACTCAGGCGCTTGCGATCAAGATCATCCTGCTTGCGGCCGTCTTCCTGGTCGTGCCGATCATTTTCTATCGCCTGTTCCAGATTGCCGACGCCCAGCAGACCGAGCTGCTGGCGCGCACCGTGGAACAGAAGGGCACCCTGATCGCCACCATGCTGAGGCCGCATCTCGAGCGGTTTCAGGATCAATCAACCGACGAGTTGCAGCGCGCGCTCGACGAGGTCGCGACTGACGGTTCGAACATCAAGATTCTGGTGCGGCCCGAGGAGAGCGCGGTCTCGAGCGGGTTCCTCTACGTCATGTCCGCGCCCGCGGTCTCCGCCGATTACCTCGCCGAGGAGCGCAGGAGTCTGATCGAGATCGGCGTGTTCGACCGGCTGGCGCCGACCTGCGACGGACGGGCCGACCCGACTGTCCGGTTCACCAACCCGGCGGGCCAGCCTGAAGTCCTGACCTCGATGACGCCGGTTCACATCGGCCGGAGCTGCTGGGTCGTCATCACCTCGCAGAACACCCAGGCGCTGCTCGATACCTCCATCGGCCGGCCGGTGTGGCAGACGACCACCATCCATATCGCCATCGCCGTGTACCTTTTGAGTGCGGCAATCGTCGCCTGGCTGTTCCTGACCATCTGGCGAAATATCGACCGCTTCCGCATCGCCGCGCGCAAGATCCGGATCCACGGCGCGGGCGAGACCTCGTTTCGTGAGATGAACACCATTCCCGAACTCGCGGGCGTGGCCGATGATTTCGATTCGCTCGTCGGCGCCTTGAAGGAATCGCGCGACTTCATCGTGCGCGCTGCCGAGGAGAACGCGCACGCCCTCAAGGCGCCTCTCGCCGTCATCACCCAGGCGATCGAGCCCTTGAAACGGGCAACGCCGGCATCCAACGTCCAGGCACGCCGGAGCCTCGATTTGATCGAGCGCTCCGCCGCGCGCCTCGACTCGCTGGTGTCGGCGACCCGGGACATCGAGCAGGCAGCCGCCGACGTCATCTATCCCGTGTCGCGCCCCATCAATCTATCGTCTTACCTGACGCAGCTCGTCGCGTCCTATGAGCCGACGCTCACCGCGGAAGGCAAGCGGCTCCAGTCGACAATCGCGCGCGACGTCTACACCTATGCCTCCGAGGAGGCGATGGAATCGATCATCGAAAACCTGCTGGAGAACGCGGCGAGCTTCACGGAACCAGGCGGCACCGTCGAAGTGAGTCTTTCCGGTTCGGACGGTCATGCGAGCCTGATGGTTGCCGACAACGGTCCGGGCGTCGCGAACGATCGCATGCCGCAGATCTTCGAGCGCTACTATTCGGATCGTTCGCAGATGCCCGAACGCGTGAACGGGCGCGCGTCCCATCCCGCCGAGCAGCACTATGGTCTCGGGCTGTGGATTGTCCGGCGCCACGTCGAGGGACTCGGCGGAAAAATTTCCGCATGCAACCGCGAGGCCGGGGGATTCGCCGTGACGGTGAGTCTCGCCACCGTCGACTGATCCATCATCATTTGAGTTAAGCGGAATTGAACGCTGCTGGGCTCGGCGAGGACCTTCGATCCGCCTCACCAGAATCAAATAATTTTCGGTGTGCGGATTCAAAATTCTTGGTGTTTGTCCCGGCAGATGTGGAATTTTCGCTAGCAGCAGCGGCGTTTGTCCCCATTTTGTCACATCAAAGCCCCGGGTTCCGTGAGACACTCGGTCTTGCAGTAGAGGCCCCCGCTGCAAACAATGGTGGTCACTCGTTGTGATCCACCGCTGTAAAAAACCGATGCCCGGATAACCGGGCATCGGTTTTTTCGTTTCAGCATGTCGCCGGAAGACCGCGCATAGTTTCGAGCATGCCGCGTACGGAAAAACCCCGTCGCGGTTTCCCGAGACGGGGTTTTCCAGTTCAGCGCAGGCCTTACCCGATGATCTGCACGATCGTATGCGTCCTGGGATCGACCAGCACGGTGCGGTCGTTGACGATCGTGTACCGGTACTCCGTGACGCCGTATTCGGCCGGCACGTCATAATAGGTTACGCCGGTAGCCGGCAATGTCCGCCCACCACGATCTCACCACGGTACGTGAAGGAGGGGTGCTTCTCCTGGATGACGTATTGTCTGAAGCGCGGTGACTTGTCGTCGGCAATTCCACCGACGATCGCGCCGCCGACGGCGCCTACCGCCGCGCCGACGGGTCCACCAACGACCGCGCCGCCCACAGCGCCCGCAGCCGCGCCAGCGGCGGCTTCACCTTGAGCATAAGCAACGGCAGGAATGGCGAGAGCAATCAAAGCTGCCCCGGTAAAGGCTTTCATGCGCATTGAACAACTCCTCTTGTCATACGCCGGAGTCGAGCCGGCGCGCTTGCGAAGTGTAAATTCGTTCGGCTAGGTAAGTTCCGGCTGAAGCGGGCCGTGGAAGCTTGGGCGAAACCACAGCGAATCGAAGCTGTTACAAGCCTTGGCTGAACGGCCCCGCAAGACGCGGGCTTCCGAAAAATCCGACCATTTGGCTCCTGCGTCCTTGAGCACCGCGATCACCTCGGCCGAATGAGTATTGACGCAGTGCGATCGCAAGAGTGCAACGCGTCGCTTGATCGACAAGAGTGGGTGGTTCGCGTATGACGCCGGCGCCCGCGGCGGCAGTCCCGCAAAAGGCGGCGTCGCCCGGGGGCGGGTGGATTGGAATGAGCTATGCGGATTGCCATTGACCGCAGTTCGGGGAGCATCGCGGACGGCGGTAGCTTTCAGTACGAGTTGGTCTTCCTGAACGCACTCGGCGAAATTGCCGCTCGCTTTCCTGCGGAGTTTTCATTCATCGTCCACCCCGGAAGCAACCTCTTTGCTCTTTCGGTTGCGGGCGGGCTCAATTATCGCGGGCTGCAGATGCGGCCGCTCTTCGAACCCACGATTCAGCAGCACCCGCCCGAGGCCTACGCAAGCGAGCCTCCGCCGAGGCCGGAGTCGCTCGATCCGAACAATCCGATTTTCGACAGAAACGTCGCCCGGGCGTATCGGGATGCAGGCATCGATTTTGTCCTGCAGCTCAGTCCGCATTATGCGCCCTTCGTTGCGCGCACGCCCTTTGTGGTCCCGATCTTCGATCTCAATCACCGGATTCAGCCGGAATTCCCCGAAGTGAGCGCTTTCGGCGGGATCGAGAGGCGCGAATACGTCCACATCAATATCTGCCGGTTTGCCACGTTCGTGCTCGTGGATTCCGAGGTGGGCCAGGACGATGTGCTGCGCTTCTACGGCGAGTATATCGGGGAGGATCGCATCCGTGTTCTTCCCTACTACCCGCCGATCGCGCAAACACCGGCGCCCACCGCCAGCCAGCTCGCCGCCGTTGCAGCGAAGTACAACCTACCGAAGCGCTTTTTCTTCTATCCGGCGCAGTTCTGGCGGCACAAGAACCACAAACTCATCCTCCGGGCGGCCAAGTTGCTCTTGGATCAAGGGGAGGTTGTGCCTTTCGTGTTCTGCGGCGCGTATGCGGACTATTTCCGCGCGCGCAATTTCATCGAGTTGAGAGCGCTCGCCGGCCAACTTGGCGTCCCCATCTCCTATGTCGGCGCCGTGCCGGCTGAGGACGTCGCGGCCCTCTACTGCTTGTCCGCGGGGTTGGTGATGCCGACGTTTTTCGGTCCGACCAATATCCCACCGCTCGAGGCCTGGCATTACGGCCGGCCCGTCATCGTCTCCGATATTCGCGGGATGCGCGAGCAGGTCGGCGATGCAGCCCTGCTTGTCGATCCCCGCGCGCCTGCCGATTTGGCGTCCGCACTGATGCGACTGTGGAAGGACGACCGGTTGGGTGCCGAATTGGCCGCTCGCGGAAAGACCCGGCTTTCGTCCTACAGCTGGCCTGCCTATGTCGACAGCGTGGCATCGCTCCTGACGGAGGCCTGCGATCGCGTGCGCACCGGCCGCACACCGCGTTTTCCCGGTGTCACCTGAGAAATCCTCTCGGCGCCAAGACGTCCCTCCGCGCTCGTTGAAATCAAGGAACCTGTGGTAAAAGCGGCCATGACTCTGACGGCTTGGCCCGCCTGCCGGCGCATGACCGCCCGGATGCTCGTACCCTGCATCGTGGCGTCCGCGCTTTTTGGTTGGGCCGCTGCGGACGCCGCCGTGCCCGCGCCGATGATGCTCCAGGTCGGCGCCTTCCCGACCGAGCCCGAAGCCGAAGCCGCCTCGGTCCGGTTCAGGCAGGTTCACGCCGTAAGCCTCGGCGGTGTTCCAAGCGAAGTCCGCCGGGCGGATCTTGGCGCGAAGGGTATCTGGTATCGCGTGCTCGTCGGTCCGTTTGCAGACCGCTCCGCCGCGGATCGAACCTGCATCCGACTTAAGGAAGCGGGCGGGACATGCTTCCCGGCTCCGGCAGACGGCCCGATCGCTCGCCAGGCGCAGCCGGGGCCCCCCGAAGACGTCACGCCGGCCATCGCAAACCTTCCGTCCTGGATTGTCGCTGGCACCCCCGATGCCGCGACTCCCCTCGCTTCGGCGCCGATGAAAACGGCTGCCGCACCGCCGAAGGCTTCGCCGCCCGCCGCGGAAAGTGATTTTACCCGCTCGCTCCGGCTGGCAGAACAAGGGGACGCAAAAGCCCAGCTTCAAGTGGCAAGCCTCTATCGCACCGGACGCGGTGTCGCGCGCGACGAGACCGCATCCTTGCGCTGGTTTCGCGCCGCGGCCGAAAAGGGTGTTGCAGAGGCGCAATTCGAGCTCGGCAAAGCGTACGATACCGCCGTGGGTGGCCCGCGTGATCCGTTCGAGGCCGTACGCTGGTATCGCTCCGCCGCCCAGCAAGGCTTCGGTCGGGCGCAGTACAATCTCGGCTCGATGCACGGCAACGGCGAGGGTGTGCCGGTCGACTATGTGAAGGCGTATATGTGGTTCAGCATCTCCGAAGCGACGCTGTCCGGTGCCGAGCGCGATGTTGCACGCGACGCAAAGGGTATGGCGGCGGCAAAAATGACGCCTGACGATCTCACCCGCGCACTTCAGATGGCGCAGCGCTGCCTTACCTCGGCGTATCAAAACTGCGACTGACAATCTCGCTCGATAGAAGGGACTGGGTATGACGTCTGTCACGGGAGGAAACATGAATCGCGCCGACGCCTCGGCGGCGCCCGCCTATGGCGGCTGGGTGCTTGCGGGTGCGACGATCTTCTTCGGCGCCTTCTTCCTCTTTCAGGTGGAGCCGCTGATCGCCAAGGCGATCCTGCCCTGGTTCGGCGGGTCGGCGCAGGTCTGGACCAGTTGCCTGCTGTTCTTCCAGACCGGGCTGCTGTGCGGCTATCTCTATGCCCATCTCTTGGCCGAACGCGTGGCGCCGGTTTGGCAGGTCCGCATCCACATCACCCTGCTCGTGCTCAGCCTCGCGGTCCTTCCCATCTTCCCCGCCGAGTTCTGGAAACCGGAGGGAGACGAGAACCCGCTGCTGATGATCCTCGGACTGCTGACGGCGACCATCGGCCTGCCGTTCTTCCTGCTGTCGGCGACCAATCCGCTGGTCCAATCCTGGCTCGCGCGCTCGCAGTCGCGCGCGCCGTATCAGCTCTTCGCACTTTCCAATTTCGGCTCGATGCTGGCGCTGTTGTCCTATCCGATCCTGGTCGAGCCGTTCCTGCCGTTGCGCGTGCAGACCTGGACCTGGTCCATCGGCTACGTCCTCTTTGTCGTGCTCTGCGCCACCACCGCATGGCGCTACCGCTCGGGCGAGCGCATCGCTCTTGCCGAGACCGCCGACTCAACCGGGGATGCGCCCACCTGGGCCGAGCGCGGTTTGTGGTTCGGCTTGGCGGCGCTGCCCTCGGCGATGCTGCTCGCCGTCACTAACTTCTTATTGCAGAACGTCGCCGCGATCCCGCTGTTCTGGATCCTGCCGCTCGCGCTCTATCTCTTGAGCTTCATTGTCGCGTTCGGAAGCCTGCGCTGGTACTGGCGGCCCTTTTGGTACCTCGCGGGCGCAGCCGCGATTGGCGCGATGATCGTTGGCATGAGCGGCTTCAGCAGCCTCAACGATTTCCGCTTCCTGCCGCTGTTCACGATCTGCCTGTTCGTCGTCTGCCTGGTCTGCCACGCCGAGGTCGCCTCGATGCGGCCGAAGCCGCGCTACCTGACGTCGTTCTACCTGATCATCGCCGCGGGGGGCGCGTTCGGCGGCCTGTTCGTCGCCGCGGTGGCGCCGCTGGTGCTCATTGCCAATATCGAGCTCCAGATCATCGTTCCCGTGACGGCAGCGCTGATTGTCCTGGCCGCCTGGTGGCGCTATCGCGACATTAAGCGGGCAGGGCTTCGCGATGCGCTGCTCATGATAACGCTCTCGCTGCTGTCGGGCGCCACGTCCTACATGGCCGTCTTCACTTACCGCGATCTCGAGGCGAGCCGCCTCTTGGCACGGAATTTCTATGGCTCGCTCAGGGTCACGGACCTGCCCCCTCTGTTGCCGGGGGATGACCGCCGCCTCCTTCTCAACGGCAGCATCAATCACGGCGAGCAGTACCTCGCGCCCGACAAACGCCGCGAGCCGCTGACCTACTTCTCGCACGCGTCGGGAATAGGGGTCGCGCTGGACGAGCTCGGCAAGGAAGGCCCACTCAAGGTCGGCGTCGTCGGTCTTGGCACCGGAACCATCGCGGCCTATTGCCGGCCTGGCGACACCTATCATTTCTACGAGATCAACCCGCTGGTGCTGTCGATCGCTCAGACGGAGTTCAGCTACCTCAAAGACTGCCCCACGGGCCCCACCGTCGCCATGGGCGATGCCCGGCTGTCGCTCGAGAGCGAGCCCCTGCAGCAATTCGATGTGTTCGCGGTCGATGCGTTCGTCAGCGACGCCATCCCCATCCACCTGCTGACGCGTGAAGCCTTCGATCTCTATTGGCGTCACTTGAAGCCCGACGGCGTGCTCGTGGTCCACATCTCCAATCGGTATGTCGATCTGGCCCCGATTGTTGCCACCGCGGCTGAGGCGAACGGCAAGACCGTGCGGATCGTGACCAATGGCTCCGACATCACCGCTGCGGTCAGCGCAGCGACCTGGATGCTGGTGACCTCGCGGCCCGGATTCTTCGAGCGCCCGGCTCTCCAGGGGGCCTTCGCCGCCGATATCCCGCCCGGCTTCACCGGCTGGACCGACGATTACAGCAACCTCTGGCGCGTGTTTTCTTTGAGACGCTAGGTCCCTCCCACGCTCTCGCACCTGCACAAGCCGGCCGAGTTCAAAATCGGCTTACCGGCATTCGCAACCCGCGGGCGGCTCTGTATATAGGGTCGGCCTCGCGTTTCAGGCGGGGCGGAATCTTGAGGGGCATGATGAGCCGGACCAAACACGCCGCGAAGCCTAAAACCATGGACCGCGCCTGGGCCCTTGAGCCGGGTTGGGTCCTTGCCGGTGCGACGATCTTCTTCGGCGCGTTCTTCCTCTTTCAGGTGGAGCCGTTGATCGCCAAGGCGATCCTGCCCTGGTTCGGCGGCTCGGCGCAGGTCTGGACTACCTGCCTGTTGTTTTTCCAGACCGGGCTGTTGTGCGGCTATCTCTACGCCCATCTCTTGGCCGAGCGCGTGGCGCCGGTCTGGCAGGTCCGCATCCACATCACCCTGCTCGTGCTCAGCCTCGCGGTCCTTCCCATCTTCCCCGCCGAGTTCTGGAAACCCGAGGGCGACGAGAGCCCGCTTCTGATGATCCTCGGATTGCTGACGGCGACCATCGGGTTGCCGTTCTTCCTGCTGTCGGCGACCAATCCGCTGGTCCAATCCTGGCTCGCGCGCTCGCAGTCGAGGGCACCCTACCAGCTCTTCGCGCTCTCCAATTTCGGCTCGATGCTGGCGCTGCTGTCCTATCCGATCCTGGTCGAGCCGTTCCTGCCGTTGCGCGCGCAGACCTGGACCTGGTCGATTGGCTACGTCCTCTTTGTCGTGCTCTGCGCCACCACCGCGTGGCGCTACCGTTCAGACCAGCGCACGACGCTCGTCGCAACCGCGGACGACAGCGGCCCGGCGCCCACCTGGGCCGAGCGCGGATTGTGGTTTGCGCTGGCGGCGCTGCCTTCGGCGATGCTGCTCGCGGTCACCAACTTCCTGCTGCAGAACGTGGCCGCGATCCCGCTGTTCTGGATCCTGCCGCTCGCGCTCTATCTCCTGAGCTTCATCTTCGCCTTCGGAAACCTGCGCTGGTACTGGCGTCCGCTGTGGTACGAGGCGTTCGCCGTCGCGATCGCGGCGCTGATCATCGCGATGAGCGGCCTCACCACCATCAACGATTACCGCTTCCTGCCGCTGTTCACGATCTGCCTGTTCGTCGTCTGCCTCGTCTGCCATGGCGAGCTCGCCTCGCTGCGGCCGAAGCCGCGCTACCTGACGTCGTTCTACCTGATCATCGCCGCGGGCGGTGCGTTCGGCGGCCTGTTCGTCGCCGCGGTGGCACCGCTCGTGTTCATCGCCAATTTCGAGCTCCAGATCGTCGTGCCCTTGACGGGCGCACTGATGATCGCGGCTGCCTGGTGGCGCTATCGCGACACCAAGCGGCCAAACCTGCGCGATCTTGTCTTCACGGTGGCGATGGCCCTGCTCTCGGGCGCGACCTCGTACATGGCGGTCTACACCTATCGCGACCTACAGCGCAGCGTCCTGTTGGCGCGCAATTTCTACGGCTCGCTCCGCGTCACCGACATGGCGTTCAGTTCGCCCGACTTGCAGCGCCGCCAGCTTTTGAACGGCAGCATCGATCACGGCGAGCAGTTCACCTCGCCGGAGAAGCGCCGCGAGCCCTTGACCTACTATTCGCGCATCTCGGGTGTCGGCATCACCTTGGACGAACTCGCCAAGGACGGCCCGCTAAAGGTCGGCGTGGTCGGCCTGGGCACCGGCACCATCGCCGCCTATTGTCGCCCGGGCGATACCTACCACTTCTATGAGATCAATCCGGTTGTTCAGGACATCGCGAGGAACGAGTTCACCTATCTCAAGGATTGCCCCACGGAGCCCACGATCGCGCTCGGCGATGCGCGGCTTTCGATGGAGGCTGAAGAGTCGCAGCAATTCGACGTGCTGGCCATCGATGCCTTCGTCAGCGACGCCATCCCCGTGCACTTGCTCACACGCGAGGCCAATGACGTCTACTGGCGTCACCTGAAACCCGACGGAGTGCTCGCGGTCCACGTCTCCAACCGCTACGTCGATCTCGAGCCGATCGTCGGTCAGGGCGCGCTCGACAGCGGCAAAGAAGCCCGCATCGTGAGCAACCCCTCCGACCTCATCGCCGGGATCAGCGGCTCCACCTGGGTGCTGGTGACCTCGCGGCCGGGGTTCTTCGAGCGCGAGAAGCTGAGGACTTCAGAGCGGGTGCCCGTTCCCGCGGGCTTCCAGCCCTGGACCGACGACTACAGCAACCTCTGGCGCGTCTTCCGCTTCCGCTAGAGCCCGAACCTGCTCAGTGTCCAATCGGCTGTTGGACTTCGAAGGGAGCCAGTCGCTGCTCGCGGCGGTAGCCATTGGCGAGCTGGACGAGCGCGTCCAGAGTGATGAGCGCTCCGTCGTGCACGTACTTGGCTTCGACGTTGGCATTTTTCGCGCGCGCAGGCTCGGCTTTGACTCTGTGCCTTCTGAGGTACCGCAGCACCTCCATTGGGGTTGCTGGAATCGCCTCCGGCATCTTGCGAATCCGCCCGCCTGCCGCCAGATAGGCAGACACCATGGCGTGAAGCCTTTGATTATTTGCGCTCATACCGATCTCCTGCCTTTGCCGGTGCGAGGGTCCGCGGGACATCCGTCCTCGTTCGCTGGGGACCGGCCGATAGGTCCGGCTCTGTACGCGAAGACCATCCGAAGCAACGCATGAGGTAACGTACGGTTCCGTACGATATATTTGACTGCTATCAAGCGGGGCGAAACGGGAAGCAGCTCGGACTGAGCCGTGGGCTCGATCATGTGTACGCTCCCGCCGGCCTCAGGCTCTTGAGCTTGCGCAACGATCTTTGTTGCTGTTCTTTTCCGGCTTCGATTTGAAAGGACAAGGACCACAATGCGGCATCTCCTATGCCTTGGCTTGGCGGAGGCCGAAAAGGCGATCGCGGCAGGAATCGAGGCAGCCAAGACGCTCGACCGCCCGATGGCGTTCGCGGTCGCCGATGTGGGCGCCGAGATGATCGCAACCGCGCGCATGGACGGCGCGAGCCCGCGCATTCTGCGCCACTCCATTCGGAAGGCTTATACGGCGGCCCTGATGTGCCGTCACACGCTGAGCTTCAAGCGCGATCTTGAAGAGCGCGACGGTGCGCTCGATCAGTGGGGTGATCTCGCTCTCACGACGCTGCCGGGCGGCCTCGTGGTGCAGCAGGGCGATATTTTTGTTGGCGGGATCGGCGCGGGAGGCGGCGGGCCGCACGACGAGGACGTCGCGCGCGCCATGGTGCGCGCCATGGGGTTTGAGGTCATCGAGGACAAGCGCACGCGCCGCTGAGCGTGGTCCTCGAGGGAGAGAAACTTGACGCAAAAGACAGTCTATCTGCCGCTCGGCAAAGAGTGGCTCGCCCTCGGGCAAGAACCCGTCGCCGCCGCCCGGAGCGGCAACCTGATATTCACGTCCGGCATTCCAGGGATCGATCTGTCGACGGGCATGCTGGGGCGGGGGGCGGAGGAGCAATTCGAGCTCGCCTTCGGCAATCTTGTGGCGTTGCTGAAGAAGGCCGGTGCGGGACCCGATGCGATCGGGCTCCTGACGGTCTTCATCCCCGACCGGACCAACCGCGCCCATATCAACAAGGACTGGCTGAAGCTCTTCCCGAGCCCCGACCGGCCGGCACGCAAGACCAACCAGGCTCCGTTGCCCAAAGGCATGGAAGTGCAATTGATGGCCACAGCGGTGATCGGCGAGACGCGCGAACCGTTGGAAATTCCCGGTCTCTCGCATAAAGACCCGCTGCCGATGGGAGCGAAACTGGGCGAGTTCGTGTTCTCGTCGGTCATCGCGCCTGAAGATCCGAAGGACGGCAAGCTGGTCGCCGGGCCGCTTCAGCAGATCGACCGCTGCTTCGAGAACATGAAGCTGATGATGAAGGAAGCGGGCGGCGATGATTCGGGCATCAATCATGCCTGGGTGTTCATGAAGGACTTCGCCTATCAGCCGGCGATGGTGGAGCGCTGGGTGAAGGATTTTCCCACGTTCGGCGACAGGCCCGCGCGCAAGACCTTGCCCTACGATCTTGCGGGAGACACGCAGATCCAGGTCCAGTTGACCGGCTATGTCGGCGCCGTGCGTAAGAACTACGAAATTCCGGGCGTCGGCCACGACGACCCCATACCGATGGGCTCCAGCATCGGGCCTCTGCTTCAGTCTTCGGGGATGTTCGGCATCGATCCGGCAACCGGAAAGCGCGTAGAGGGACTCGAGGCACAACCGGAGATCGGATTGCGCAATGTCCGTTCGCTGCTGGAGCAGGCGGGGGCGGGCCCGGACGCCGTCAGCCATTTGACGGTGATGCTTCAGGACTTCGCCGATGCGCCTCGGATTGCCGAAGCGTTGGCAGGAATGTTCCCCGATCCGGAACGCGCGCCGGCGGTGAAGTTCGTGAGCTACCGCATGCCGCAGCGCTGGCGGGTGCAGTTCCACGTCACCGCGATCAAGACGTGAACCGAACTATCCCGCAGCCCCGGGCTGTGGCATGCCGAGCGTGCCGGTCACGATTTGCGCGATCGCGGCACCCGTCGCCTGATTGAAGGCGACGACGATGCTGTCCAGATCGTTGGCGGCCGCGGCGGTCTGCTGCATGATATTGAGGTTCGCGGCAATCTCGCGCTGGGGCATCCGCGCCACTTTAGCCTGGATATTGATCATGATCTGAGGCGCTCCATCGGGCGTGTCGTAGCGCGCTTCGAAGTCGCGGATCTCGGTCTGGAGCAGATAGTCGGCCTCGAGACCCGATGTGTCGCGGTCGACGGAAAGAATGCGGCCGCTCGCGTCGAACGCTTGGATCAGTTGGCGAAGCAGCAGGAGGGGGACCCGGTCGGTCCACGCGGCGTTGGCGAAATAGTCCATCGTGGTCGGGGAGCGCGTGAGGGCGATGCGCGCGGTGTCGAGACTCGCGACCGCATCGGGGGCAGCGACCGCCAAACGCCAGTTGACCCGCGCTCCCATGGGCGGCGGCATTTGGGGCCGCAAGACATAGAGCTGCGGAATCGCAGGGCCTCGCAGCACGGAACAGCCGGAGAGCATGATCGCGCCCACGCCGGCGATCGCGCCGCGCCTGGAAAATGTGTGCAAGAATGGCTCCATCATTGTGGCGTGTATCCTTCGCGGCGGTCTCCGTAGAGCAGCCGCGACGGCTCGCGCTCGAGATCCTGGGACAGGCGCGTCAGGGAGGCGATCAGGGCGCGGGTCTGCGCCAGCATCTGGGTCAGTTGCGCCACGCCTTGGCCGTTCACGACCTTGCGCGCGTCATCGGAAAGCCCGCCGATCTTCTGCATCGTCGAGTCGGCGCTCGCGATCGCGGTATTGGCCGCCAGCACGACGGTGTCCACGGAGCTCAAGGCCTTGTCTGCGGAGGCGAGGGCGCGATCCGCGCCGGCAAGCGTGTTGTCGACATTGCCCAGCGTCTTGGCGATCGAAGCGCTCGCGACACGGAGATTTTCGAGCGTTGCGTCCAAATCCTCGGAGCGGCGTTCGAAGACGTCCGTGGTGGTGCGAAGATTGTCCAGCGTTGCGGCAAGGGTGGCCAGCGACTCCGAGATCAATTTCCGGTTGTCGTCGTTCAGGAGATCGCTGACCCGAACCCCCACCGTGTTGAAATTGGCGACGAGCTCCGGTCCGGCCTGGGCAAGCTGTTGCAGCGTCGATTGCCTCGATTGGATGACGGGATATTGCTCACCTTCCTTCGCCATCAGGAGCGGAGAATTGGCGCTGCCGCCGTCGATTTCAAGGAAGGTGCCGCCGGTGAGGCCCTGGCTCTGGATGGAGGCGACCGAGTCCTCCTGGATGGGAACCGTGGGATCGATCTGGACGGTGACGATCACACTGCCGGGGTTTTGAGGATCAAACGCCAGTTCGGCGATGCTTCCGACATCGATGCCGTTGAAGCGAACCGTCGTGCCTCGCCCGAGGCCGGTGACGCCACCGGTGAAGACGGTCCGGTAATAGGCGAATTCCTGGCGGTATTGTGCCCCCGTCAGCCATAACATCGAGACGATGAGCCCGAACAGGCACAGCATCACGAACGACCCCACCAGAACGTAGCTAGCTCTTGTTTCCATGGCGCTTCTTCCCAGCTCTCATGCGTTGAGCGCGGCGCGCCCGCGCGGGCCGGCGAAATATTCCTGGATCCAGGGATGCGGATCATGCACCAGGCTACCGATGGTTCCGATCTTCATCTTCTTGTCCACCAGAACGGCGATGCGGTCGGTCGTGGCGCGGAGCGTATCGATGTCATGCGTCACCATCACCACGGTCAAATTGAGACTCTTCTGCAAGCCGCGGACCAAGTCGTCGAACGCCGCCGCCGATATCGGATCGAGACCGGCCGTCGGTTCATCGAGGAATACCAGCTCCGGATCGAGTGCGAGGGCGCGTGCGAGCCCCGCCCGCTTCTTCATGCCGCCGGAAAGCTGGGACGGGTATTTGCGGGCCGAGTCCTCCGGAAGCCCCACCATGGCGACCTTGATGGCGGCAATCTCGTCCATCAGCTCTTCCGACATGTGGGTGTATTCGCGCAGCGGCACCTGAATATTTTCCTCGACCGTTTGTGCGCTGAACAAGGCGCCTTCCTGGAACAGCACGCCCCAGCGCATTTGCAGCGCCCGCAATTCCATGCCGTGGAGCTCGGCGATATCCTCGCCGAAAACGCGGATCGTGCCATCGGTCGGCTTGTTCAAGCCGATGATCGAGCGCAGCAGCACGGATTTCCCCGACCCCGATCCGCCCACAACACCCAAGACCTCGCCCCGTTTCACGTCGAGGTCGAGATGGTCGTGGATGAGGTTTCCCCCCATGGCGTTGACCAGGCCGCGTATCTTGATCACCACCTCGTCCGAGGTGGGTGCCGCCCGCTTCGGTTTCTTGCGCATCACCATCGCTAGATACCGAGCAGGGAGAAAAGGATGGAGAAGCTGGCGTCGAAGACGATGACCAGGAAGATCGATTCCACGACCGACCGCGTTGTCTGGCTCCCGACGCTGCCCGCGTTGCCTTCGACACGCAGGCCCTCAAAACATCCGACAAGCACGATGATGAAGGCGAAGACCGGGGCCTTGATGAAGCCCAGCCAGAACGTCCAGCTGCTGACCGTAAGCACGGTGTGCAATTGGCGCAGGAAGGCGGGGACGGTGATGCCGAGATGGAAATAGCACATCACGGCGCCGCCGATCAGGCCCATGATGTTCGCCAGAAACGTGAGTAGCGGCAGCGCCACCATCAGTCCAAGAAGCCGGGGAAGCACGAGGACCTCGACCGTGTTGAGGCCGATCGTCTGCATCGCATCGACTTCCTGGTTCAGCTTCATCGTGCCGATCTGGGCAGTGAAGGCTGAGCCCGATCGTCCGGCGACGACGATGGCGGTGATCAGGCAGCCCACTTCCCGCAACATCGCGGTCGCGACGAGGTTGACGGTGAGCAGCTCGGCGCCGAACCGGCGGAGCTGGTCGGCGCCCTGATAGGCCAGGACGACGCCGAGCAGAAACGCAAGCAGGCAAACGATCGGAACGGCGGTGACCCCGGTCTGTTGGATCTGCCGCACGAACGCGGGCCAGGGGAGTTCGCGATCAGGCCTGAGGAATGCTTCGGTCGTCTCGACCGTCACGCGTCCGAGAAAGCCCAACAGCCTGTAGGCCTGCTGAAAGAACTCGTGCGTGTTCTGTCCGATATATTCGAGGAAGTCGGTGAGCGGGCGTCTGCGCCTCGTCTTCGCGCCTCGCGGTGCAGGGCGCTGAAGTGCATCGAAGAGCGGCGCATAGACGGGCGGATAGGTGAAGCGGAGCACGCGGATGCCGCTCCGCTCGAGCTGGCGCTTGGTGCGAAGCATGAGCCATGCGCCGGCGGAATCGAGACGCGCAACGCCCCCGGCGTCCAGCTCGACGTCACCGAACTCGCCTTCGAGCGAGCGCAATTGTTCGTCCAGCGCCGCTGCTTCGTCGGTGATCCAATTCCCGCCGAAGACAAGACGCAGAACATTCTGTCGCCGCTCTGTCCGGTACCAGGCGTGCGCATTGGAACTCGTAACGTCGCTCAGTGAAGCCCCCTTTGAGGCTCAATGTTACAGGATCAACCTTTGACGAGGCCAGCGTCGCACCGTCACGCCTCGCTCTCGACGCTGAAGCTGCGGGGTGCCTCGCCCTGCTGCTGCTGCCGCCACATCCGGGTGTACGCCGTTTCGAGGTGCCGGGTGAAGCGCGCCGTATCAAACAAAGGAGCGGCGGAATGGGCAAGCGCAAGCCTCTCCTTGAGGCCTTTCAGTGCGTTCCGGTCGCGCCCAAGCTCAAAAGCGCGGGCCTTGTAGTCCTGGAGCGTCGCGGTAACCAATTCGGGCATGCCCGCCGCCCTCAGCAAACTGGCGGCCACCCGCCCGGCAAAGGCCTCGCCGATGCAGGTTACCACCGGGACACCGGTCCACAGGGCATCGGATGCGGTCGTGTGGGCATTGTAGGGCAGGGTGTCCAGGAAGAGGTCGGCGAGCCCGAACCGCGCCAAGTGCTCGTCCGGAAGCACGCGGGGCGCAAAGATCAGGCGCCGGGCCGAGATTCCGCGCGCTTCGGCCTCGCGGGCAAGATTGCGGATGGCCGCGGGGTTGTCGCCCAGAAGCCAGAGCACGCTTCCCTTGACCTCGCGAAGCAGTCCCATCCAGAGGTCGAAGATGGGGGGCGTGATCTTGTAGGCGTTGTTGAAGGCGCAGAAGACGGTGCCCTCATCCGGCAGCCCCGCCTCGCGGCGGGTCGGCGTCCGGGCCGCGATCCGCCGCTTCCGGTCATTGGCCTGGTAGGTGTCGGGCAGATACACCACCTGCTCGCTGAAGAATTGAGCGTGATCGGGCGGCACGATGGTCCGGTCGGCGATGATGTAGTCCATGAAATCGGCGCCGCTCGTTCCCGGGAAGCCGAGATAGTTCACCTGCACGGGCGCCGGCCGGAAGGCGAGAATCTCCGTTCGGCCGTGCTCGCAGAACCCGGTGAGGTCGACCGCGATATCGATCTCCATCCGGCGCAGCAGCGCGGCGACCTCGAAATCCGACTCGTTGCGGACATCGAAGAATTGCTCGAAGGCGCCCGACATCCGCTTGCGGATGTCGCTGTCGCTGGGCGGGCCGAACGAGACGCCGACGGTCTGGAAGCGGCTCTTGTCGTGATGCTCGAACACCCCGGCGATGAGAAACGCCACCGGATGTGGACGAAAATCGGCCGAGAGATAGGCGACGCGTATCCGGTCGTGGGTGTAGCGTTGGCCCTGCCAAAGACGCGGCGCGTCCGCCGGCGTCGATTCCGCAATCGCGATCCGCGCGCAGCGAAGCTGATCGTCCGGCGATGCCGAGACGATCAGGTTTCCGAACGGGTCGATCACCGGGCGGCCCGCGTGCAGCCCCGCGGCAATCAGCGCCCGGTCTTCCTCGATGCGGCTCCAATCGCAACAGCGCAGACGGGACTGCGCAAGGAAGCCCGCGCCGTACGGCAGATCGGGAGCGAGCGCCAGCGCGCGTTCATAGGATGTCGCGGCTTCATCGTAGCGCTTGAGTTGAAAGAGGACGTTTCCGCGATGGTTCCAGGCGTCCGCGTTGGTGGCGTTGAGCGCGACCGCCTTGTCGAAGGCGGCAAGCCCGTCGGCGTAGCGCTCGGTTTCGACAAGCGCGATGCCGTGCCGCGCCCAGGTGTCGCCATCGTCCGGCTTGAGCGCCAGGTATCGTCCATAGGTCTGCGCGGCATCCCGACTGCGCTTGAGCAGCAGAAGGATGTCGGCCGAGCTTCGCAACGCCTCGGCATTGTTGGCGTCGAGCGCAAGAATCTTGTTGCAACACTCGAGGGCATCGAGCGGACGGCCGAGGGCCATCAGCACCGATGCGCGGTCTTTCCACGCTTGGTGATAAGCGGGCCGCAGCGCGAGCGCACGGTCGTAGCTCTCCAGGGCCAGCTCGGGACGCTTGAGGGCGATCAGGGCCCCGGCCCGGTTGCCCCAGACCTCCGGAATGTTCGGGTTGAGCGAGATCACATTGTCCAACGTGGTCAGCGCTTCCTCGTGCCGCTGCAGGGTGGCCAGCATGCTCGCCCTGTTGACCAGGGCTTCGAGGTAGTCGGGCTTTAGCGAAAGCGCCTGGTCGAAAGACGCGAGCGCGGCGGCAGGCCGGTTCATCTTCTGCAAGAGGCAGGCCCGGTTGTAGTGCGCGTCATGAGCGGCCGGATTGACCTCCACGGCAAGGCCGATCAGCCTTTCGGCATCCTCGATCTGGCCGGTTTGGTAGCGAATGATGCCCAGCGAGTGCAGCGCTTCGAAGTGCCGGGGTTCGGAGGCGAGGATCTCGCCATAGATGCCGGCCGCTTCCGCCAGCCGTCCGGCGCGGCGCAGCTGCATGGCATTTTGCAATCGAGGATCGCTCATGGAGGCCCTGCCGTGCGGCCGGGTCTTATAGGCTGGAGACCGTCTGTCAAGGTGCCGACAACGGCGTCTTTGCGTGTTAAGGGAGGCGCTTAGTCCGGGGCAGATCGCATGCGGATCGTTTTCGTCCACCGCACCGTCAACGATTACACCGTCGAAACCCCGTATATGCGGGGCATCGGCGGCACGGAATCCGCCTTGGCCTACCTGTCCATAGAGCTGGCGAAGCGGGGCCATTCCGTGAGCCTGCTCACTAACACTTCGGCTCCCGGGCGCTACCGGGACGTCGAGTGCCTGAATTACAAGACGAGCTTGAGCCCCGATCTGATTAACGCATCCGACATCGTCGTGGTCTCGAACGAGGCGTGCGGGCGGACGCTGAAGGACGAGTTCCGGGCCAAGAAGCCGCTCGTGATGTGGAACCAGCATGCCGACGACCAGCCTGCGATCGAGGCGTTGGAATTCACGCGCGAGCGCAAGGCGTGGGCGAGCATCGCGTTCGTGAGCGCGTGGCAGCGCGACCAGTTCTGCAGCGTCTATTGGATCGATCGGGAGAAGACTCGGGTCATGCGCAACGCGGTCTCGCCGGCATTTGCTTCGGCGATGCCGGCGCGCCCGTGGTTTCAGTCGGGGCAGGCCCCGGTGCTGGTCTACACCAGCGCGCCCTATCGCGGACTCGACGTGCTGCTGGACGCGGTTCCGATCATCCGCTCGGCCATCTCCGACATGCGCTTGCGCGTCTTTTCCGGGATGGCGACGCTTCAAGTCGCAATCGAGAACGATCCCTACGCAGACCTTTACCGGCGTTGCCGATCGACCCCCGGCGTCGACTATGTCGGTCCCGTTCCGCAACCCGTGCTGGCTGCCGAGCTCAGCCATGCAGCGGCGCTCGCCTATCCGTCGACGTTTCCCGAAACCTCATGCATTGCCGCCATGGAAGCGATGTCCGCGGGCGCCATCGTCCTGACGACGCGCTCGGGCGCCATGCCCGAGACCACCGCCGGATTCGGTTCGATGATCGAGCCTCACGAGGATGCGCCCCGCCTGGCGAAGGAGTTTGCACAAATGGCGATCGACGCGCTGGCCGAGGCGCGCCGCGAGCCCGAGGCGGCCGCTGAACGGCGCGCTCAGCAGATGGAGTTCGTGCGCAAGAACTATTCCTGGCCGGCGCGGGCGCTCGAATGGGAATCGTATCTGTCGGAGATCGTGCGGCAGAATTTCTAGCGAGTGCAGGGCGTCTTGACTCGCCACGCACCAGTGCCATCCATAGGACCGAGCTTCGAAGGACAGCCAAGAGTCTCGAATGGATTGGATCGTTCCCGTTTCAGAGGCTGAGCGCGCGGCCGGCACGCTTCTTCCGACCACGGAGGGCGCAGCCTACGGCGCAATGCGCAATGGCGGCTGCGTCCTGCTGCGCGGCGTCTTTCCGGCCGGGTTGATCGACGGTCTCTACCGCGAATTTCTCGCGCACTACGGCACGATGGATTTGCGGCAAATGTCCGAGCAGGCCAAGAAGCCGCTGCCCAATCCGTTCCTGGAAGTCGGCGGCGGGCGGTTCGAGATCGTGCCGCGCATGCGTGGCGCGTTCGGGGATGTCGAAGTGTTCGCCAACGCACTGCTGCGCCGGTTTCTGATGCCGCTGCTCGGCAGCGACATGCGCTTGAGCGGATTCACCATCGTGGTCTCTCATCCCGGCGCGCCGCTGCAGCACATCCATCGCGACCACGCCCACCTCTACAGCGAGCCGAGCATCGGAAAGATGCTGCCCGTCTATGCGGTGAACGTGTCGGTGCCGCTGATCGACGTCGATCTGCAAACCGGCCCGACAGGCGTCTGGCCGGGCTCCCATATGTGGCCCGAAGGACAGATACCGCCGCCGGAGACGGTGACCGCGGTTCCGTTTCAGCGCGGCGATTGCGTGCTGATGGATTACCGGACGCTGCACACCGGCATGCCCAACCGCGGCACGCGCATCCGGCCGATCCTCTATCTGGTCTACACGCGCACCTGGTTCTTCGATGAGGTGAACCACGCGGGCAGGGCGGCGCTCGACCTGCCGCTGGAGAAATTTCTCTCTCTGCCCGAAACGATGCGGCCGCTGCTGCTGCGGGCGTTCGCGCAAATCATGCGCGCGAAGCATTTGTGTCAGCCCTAGTTCCATGAGCGCGATGGCGCGATACGGTTTCCCGGATCGCGCCATCGATACTTCAAACGCTCTGGGACTCGCCGAGCCCTACTTCGCCGTCGCTGGAGCCGCTTTCACGACCCGGGCGGCCTGCGCATAGTTGGCGATCGTGCCGTGCCCGCCCGACATGTTCTCGGGCTGGAGGCCCCACTTCTCGACGCCCGCGATCAGCGCGGCGAGGTTGGGATTGGATGACGTCACCGGCTGGGGTGTCGTGACCCAAAGATCGGTGTTGAACGCGAGCTTCGCGTCGGGCAGCCAGCCGATCATCATCCCATCGGAATGCGGATTCTGGATCACGAAGGCGGAGAACTCGCGGCCGCCGTCATTGACGGTCCATTTCTCCTCGACCTCGATGATCTCG
>Ga0137427_10000260_pt1 | contig 28850 bp, 26 predicted proteins | sample EasRivERMZT700_2_FD_102309 | JGI IMG/M metagenome (GOLD analysis project Ga0137427, IMG submission 102309) | Soil microbial communities from meander-bound floodplain in the East River, Colorado, USA - East River MetaG ERMZT700_2 | ecosystem: Environmental > Terrestrial > Soil > Floodplain ...
CGCGGGCGTGGCTGCCATCGAGCGTGAACGTGATCTCCGAGAGCGGTACGGAGATGCCGAGACCGCGGGCCTTGAGATACGCCTCCTTCAGCGTCCAGTAGATCAGGAAGCGATGCTGCCAGCCGGCCTCACCTTGAGCTTCGATGTCGGCCGCCTCGGCGGGCGAGCAGTACCGTCGCACCATCTTGATGTCGACGGGCGGCCGCGTGACGTGCTCGACGTCCACGCCGATGTCGCGGCCATCGGCCAGTGCGCACGCGACGAGGCCCGCGCTGTGCGCGAGGTTGAAGCGGAGCGTGGTGGCCGGTGCGGCGATCTCGGGCCGGCCGTGCGGTCCCTCCTGCCAGCGCCATGCAGCCGGCGGCACGCCGAGCGCGTGTCCGATCGCCGCCCGCGCGATCATCCGGCCGCCCAGAAACATCAAGCGATCGGTGTCGGCGCGGTAGCGCGCGAAGCGCTCGGGCTCGGTCGGCTGCAGCCACGCGAGCGCGCGCTCCACACCGCCCGATGCGGCGACGAGCGCCGCCGCGTCGGCGCAGTACACGCGAACTTCCCCGGGCCGGGGACACGACGGACCCGCAGGCATTGGGATAGTATGGCTGAACAACACAAGACGCGAAGCCCGCGAAGGCGCGAAGTGCATGTCCATCGTTTGCATGTTTCCAGGCCAGGGCTCCCAGTCGAAGGGCATGGGCGCCGATCTGTTCGATCGTTTCGCGGACTGGACCGCCACCGCGGACGAGATCCTCGGCTATTCGATCCGCGAGCTCTGCGTCGACGATCCCCGAAGCGAGCTCGGACGCACGCGCTGCACGCAGCCCGCCCTGTTCACGGTGAATGCGATGACGTTTCGGGCGCGGCAGGAGAGCGGCAAGGCCGCGCCGGCGTTCGTCGCCGGTCACAGTCTCGGCGAGTACAACGCGCTCGTCGCCGCCGGCGTCTTCGATTTTGCCACCGGCCTCCGCCTGGTGCGGCGGCGGGGCGAGATCATGAGCGATGTCAGCGGCGGCGGGATGGCCGCGGTAGTGGGTCTCGAACCCGATCGGATCCAGGCCGTGCTGTCCGCGAGCGACGCCGGCCGCCGCATCGACGTCGCGAATTTCAACTCGTTCGATCAGACGGTGATTGCAGGGCCGAAGGACGATCTCGTGGCCGTGAAGCCGGGGTTCGACGCGGCGGGCGTGAAACTCTACAAGGTGCTGAACGTCAGCGCGCCCTTCCATTCCCGCTACATGCGCGATGCCGAGGCCGCGTTCGGCCCGACGCTCGCGGCCGCGACATTCAACGCGCCCGCAATTCCCGCGATCTCGAATGCGACGGCGCTGCCGTACGAGCACGCCGCCGCGCGCGACACGCTCGCGCGTCAGATCGGCCACTCGGTCAAGTGGCTCGATTCGATGTTGTATCTGATGAAAGCGGGCGCCAGCGAATTCGAAGAAGTCGGCCCTGGCAACGTGTTGACGAAGCTGGCGGCGCAGATCAGAAAACGGATTGCGTGATCTGGGCAAACCTGAAGGTTTGCCCTACGTACTGTCAACAGAACCTCGGAACCCCCGGAACCCTCGGAACCCCCGGAACCTATCGTCCTTTGACCGTAATATCCCCGTTCGTCGTTTCCACCTTGATCTTCGGGCCGCCGCCGCCGACGGTCGCGCGCAAGTCTTTGCGCGCCTTCTCCGAAACGTTGAGCTGAAGTCCTCGGGTGTCGATGTCGCCGTTGTTGGTCTGAATGTCCAGCGAGGCCTTGACCGACGACGGCAGGATCACGTCCACCTCGCCGTTCGTCGTCGAGCACGTGACGCCGTCCTCGCCGAGCTTCGCGATGTCCAGCCACACATCACCGTTCGTCGTTTCCGCGCGCACCGAGCCTTCGAGCGCCGTGGCGCGAATCTCGCCGTTGGTCGTCTCGAGGCGGAGAGTGCCGGTGAGGCCCGAGGCAAAGAGCTCGCCGTTCGTGGAATGCAGCGTGACGTTGGCCCACTTCGGCACCTTCACCACGTAGTCCACGCGCCGCGACACGTGCATGTCGAGTCCGGTCCAGCCCTTCGTGCTGTCGAGTGCCACGCGGTTGGGCGAGACGGTCTCCGTGATGTCCATCCGCTTGAGGGCGTTGCGCGCGTCCTCATCGCTGCCGGCCCGCGCCACCCGGACGGCTATGACGTCGACGGTGTTGCCCTCGGCCGCCTCGACTCGAATCTCGCCGTTCGTGTTGCGAATCTCGACCGACCCGCCCTGCGTGAGCTGATAGGTGCGCTTCCATTCGTCTTTCGCTTCGGCGGAGAGCGGAAGTGTGCAGGCGCTGGCGGTGAGCGCTGCCAATGTCAGGAACAGCGCGGACAGGCCAGGAACGGGGCGGAGGCGAATCATCATCAGCTCCTCGGCCGGATATACGCGCACGTTTTGGGGCCGGTTCATTGTGCTACCATCCGGTCGCTTTTTCCCCAGCTCTTTTCCCGCCCTCGTGGCCTGGAGAGAGATCAAGACATGCGTCTTCGTGCTCGTACCGTCGTGCTCGGACTGCTGGGCGCCGTCGCCCTGTTGCTCATTGTGGTAATCAGCATGGTCGGCTGGCAGGTCGTCCTCGGCCCCAAAGCCCGGCCGGTGACGTCGCGAACGATCGAGCGGACGCCAGCGCGCGTGACGCGCGGTGAGTACCTGGTGGAGAGCGTAGCCTCCTGTTTCCACTGCCACACCGAGCACGACCTCTCGACGCCAGAATTGGCCCGCGTCGAAGCCAAGAAGGGCGCCGGGTGGGAGATGCCGATCCCCGAGCTGGGGAAGGTCATCGCCCCGAACATCACGCCCGATCCGGAAACCGGCATCGGCAATTGGACCGATGATGAGATTCTGCGGGCGATGCAGGAGGGCGTCAGCCGGGATGGGCACGCGCTGTTTCCCGTGATGCCCTATCTGGCGTTCGCGAAGCTCGACGACGAGGACGCCGCGTCGATCGTCGCGTATCTCCGCACGATTCCCCCCGTGAAGAATGTGCTGCCGAAGACGCAGCTCATCTTTCCGCTCAGCCTCATCGTGAAGACGATCCCGGCGCCGAAGCCGGCGAGCGCAGCGGCTCCCGTGCGGTCGACGTCCGAGGCGCGCGGAGAATACCTCGCGACGGTGGTCGCCAATTGTCAGGAATGTCACACGCCGACCAAAGACGGCCAGGTGCTCCCGGACATGGAGTACGCCGGCGGCACCACGTTCAAGGATCCGAGCCAGGGGATGAAAACGGTCTTCAGTCAGAACATCACGCCGGACCCGTCGGGCCTCTCGCACTACGACGAGGCGATGTTCATTCAGGTGATGCACTCAGGCCGCGTGCCCGGCCGCGTCCTGAACCACATCATGCCGTTCGAAGCGTTCAAGACGATGAGCGAGGCGGACCTCAAGGACATCTGGGCGTACCTCAAGGTTCAGAAGCCCGTGAAGCATCGCATCACGAACACGGACGCACCCAAGCCGTGTCCGTTGTGCAACCACGAACACGGCCTGGGCGACCTGAACGTCAAGAAGTAGATCCCAGAAACCGCAGCATTCGCTCGCGGTGCTCGACGTCGCGCGGCACGAGCTCGCGTGCCGGCGCCCGCTGGGGCTCCCGGCCGGCGTCCGCCGGCTGCGCGAACAACGGCAGATCCTGCCGGGCCCGCTCGGCCCGATAACTCGCCAGGTTCACGACCTTGCCCTGTGCCAGCCCGGTGATTTCGCGCATGGACACAGGCTAAATGAGGGGTGTGACAGGACGGGACACGGTTCCGGGTTCCAGGTTCCGAGTTCCAGGTTCTCTTCTTGGTTCCTGGTTCCAGTTCTGGTTCCCGGTTCTGAACCTGGAATTGAACCCGGAACCAGAACCGCCCCGCAGAACCGGGAACGCGGAACCCGGAACCACGCGTGCCTTACCGCCCCATCCGTGCCCTCGTCAGATGCGGCACGATTCCGATGTGGCGCTGGAGGAGCATGAGCTGCGCGCGATGGTGCATCTCGTGCTCTTTCACGCCGAGCAACATTTCGAATCGCGTCTTGGGAGGATGGTTGGCCGGATCGGGGAAGCTGACCACTTCGGCGAGCGTGCCGTCGGCCAGCGATTCGAGCCACGCGCTGAATGACCGCCCGTCGGCGTCGAGCGCCTTGAGGAGGGCGTCCTTGGTCGCGAGCGTCGCGCCGTAGGCCGTGGCCGCGCCGATATAGACGCCGAAGTCTTCGAAGCTCACGAACGACTTCTTGTCTTGCCCGTGCAGCTTGTGGTGCCACGACGGATTGGCCGTGATGTGCTGCAGTGTCTCCGCCACCGTGCGCGTGTCTCCCGTCGCGCGAAACGCGTACTGCGCCTCCGGGATTTCACTCGCGATCTGAATCGTGTTCTTGCGTACCGTCATGAAGCTGCGTCCGAGGTCCTTGCCTGAGTAGTAAGTCATCGGGACCCAGTTTACCTCGCGTCCCAACCGCCCGGCCGGGCGTGTCTGTTATGGTGGCGGAGGATGCTGCTCGAACATTTAGGCCTCATTGGGAACTGCCAATATGCCGCGCTGGTCGAGAGTACAGGCGCGGTGGTCTGGTGCTGCCTGCCGCGGTTCGATGCCGAGCCGGTCTTTGGCAATCTGCTGGATCCGGATGGCGGCCGGTTCGTCGTCGCGCCCGCGGACGGCTCGGCCGGTGTCCAGTCGTATCTCGAGAACACCAACGTCCTCGTGACGACCTTCGAGGCGCCGGGTGGACGCTTCAAGGTGACGGACGTCGCACCCCGATTCGAGCAGCACGGACGCATGTTCCGCCCCACGCTGCTCATCCGGATCATCGAGCCGCTCGAAGGATCGCCACGCATTTCCGTGCGATGCGATCCGGTCCTCGGCTGGTCCAAACGGCGTCCGGCCGTTGTCGCCGGCTCGAATCACCTCCGGTATGAGGGCTACCCGAGCGAGCTTCGCCTCACGACCGACCTGCCGATCTCGTATCTCGACGGGCGTCCGTTCAGTCTCGTCGGCCGACAGCACCTCGTGCTGACGTGGGGCACGCCGGTCGAAGAGCCGCTGGCGCCGCTGTGCGACCGGCACCTTGCCGAGACCGTGCGCCACTGGCAGCGTTGGGTGAAGCACTGCGACATCCCGCCGCGTTACCAACGCGAAGTGATTCGCTCGGCGCTCGCACTGAAGCTGCACTGCTTCGAAGACACCGGCGCGATCGTCGCCGCCGTGACGACGTCGATTCCGGAGTCGCGCGGAAGCGGCCGCACGTGGGACTACCGGTACTGCTGGCTTCGCGACGCCTACTACGTCGTCGACGCCTTCCGGCTGCTCGGCCAGTTCGACGAGCGCGAACAGTTCACCAACTACGTGCTGAACATGGCGGGCGCGAGCCCGGACTTGTCGCTCGCGCCGCTCTACACCATTACGGGCGATCGTGACTTGCCGGAGCGCGTGGCCGAGGGCTGGGCTGGGTTCAACGGTGACGGTCCGGTGCGCGTCGGCAACGAGGCGGTGGGGCAGGTGCAGCACGACATCTACGGCGAGCTGATTCTGACGTTGTCGCCGGTGTTTCACGACGAGCGGTTCAGCGCCGAGCGCACGTCGGCGACGCTGGAGCTGCTGATGCGGCTGGCCGAAAAGGCCGTCAGCGTGGCCGGCACGCCGGACCGCGGCATCTGGGAGATTCGACTCGCGGAGTCGCCGCAAACGTTTTCGGGCTTGATGTGCTGGGCCGCCGCCGACCGCGCCGCCACGATCGCCGAGCGGTTCGCGCCAGCGCGTGCCGCGTCGCTGCGGCAAGCGGCCGGGCGCATTCGGGACGACATCGCGCAGCGGGCCTGGAGCGACGCACGCCAGTCCTACGTGAGCGCATACGACGGCGCGCACCTCGATGCCTCGTTGCTGCAGATGGCGCCGCTGCGGCTCTTCCCCTGGGACGATGAACGGCTGAAGCAGACGGTCGACGCCATCTGGAAGGACCTCGCACACGAGGGCTGGTTGATGCGGTATCGCGACGACGACGGCTTCGGTCCGCCGAGAGCCGCGTTCATCATGTGCACGTTCTGGCTGATCGAGGCGCTCGCACTCATCGGACGCGCGGCCGAAGCGCGGACGCTGCTGGACACGACGCGCGCGATCGTCTCGCCGCTCGGGTTACTGTCCGAGCACTACGACACGACCGACCGTCTGATGTCTGGCAACTTCCCGCAGGCGTACTCGCACGTCGGCATGATCCGCGCGGCATTTGCCGCGGCACCGCGATGGATCGAGGTGCTGTAGAGTCCGAAGAGTCCGAAGAGTCCGAAGAGTCGGTAGTGGGGCAGGTTGGGCGTGCGCAGCGCGCCTCCTGGAAGCTGGCGCTCGAAACCGATCGCTTCGTCCGCTCAGGTTTCGAGCGCGACATCCGTAGGCCAGCGAAGGCTGGCCGCATAGGATTCGCGCGATGGGAATTCTCGAAACCTGAGCGAATGAAGCGATCGGTTTCGAGCGCGAGCTTCCTGAGGCGGGCCCCACTCTTCCAAACCGACCCAGTGCCGATCGTCAAACTGACCCACTACCGAAGAGTCCGAAGAGTCAGGAGTCTAGAGGACCTGTCGTGCGATTCGTAACCGCATCGCGCGCATGTCATCCCCGCGCAACTCACGCAGGGCGGCGGTGACGAGCGTGCGGATCATCTTCTTCCGCCAGACCAGTTCGAAGTCGGTGTTGTCCATCGGCTTCGCGATCGTGAACGCCGCGTCGGCGGCAGCCGCAATGTTCTCGTCGGTCAGTCGCGCCCCGTTGAGCACAGCCGCCGCTGGCTCTGAGGTCAGCGGCCTGGACGCGACGGCGCCGACGACCACGCGCGCTTCGGCGACGTGACCGCCGGCGTCGATGCGGGCAGCCACGGCGGCCGAGGCGACGGGGAAGTCGAACGAGCCGCGCCGGCGCAGCTTCCAGTAGGCGCTGCGCCACTCGGTCTGCGCTGGGACGATCACCTCCGTCAGGATCTCGTCCGGCCGTCGCGTGAGGTACCGCATGCCGTCGTTGTTGTAGAGATCGGCGATGCCGATCGTGCGCTCTCCACTCGTGGAGACGAGCCGCACGCGCGCGCCGAGGGCCTGGAGCATCGGCGCGAGGTCGGTGGACGACACGGCGAGGCATTTGGGACTGGACGTCGCGACCCAGCAGGTCTGGCCGTCCTTCTTCATGCAGAAGCCGATAGACCGCCGCCACTCCTCGCCCTGGTCGTAGTACGTGCAGCGCGTATCGAGGCACAGGTTGCCGCCGATCGTGCCCATGTTGCGCAGATGCGGCGTGGCGATCTGCGCGGCCGCCTGCCAGAGGCCCGGGCAGGACGCCCGCACGCGCGCGTCGTTGACGATGGCCGAGAGCGTGACGCCGGCGCCGATCGTGATGTCTCCCGCGTGTCGCATCTGGCGCAGCGCCTCGATCTGCCGCAGACCCACGATCGTCCGCGGCGTCTGTTGGCGCCGCTTCATGTTGGGGAGCACGTCGGTGCCGCCGGCGACGATCATTGTGTCGGCCGGCGAGTCGGCGAGCCAGCGCGCGGCCTCGTCGAGCGTCCGCGGCGCTTGATACTGGAAGTTCGGCAGCCGCATCATCGCCGCACCCCCGCGTTCGCTTCGATGCCGGCCTCGGCCGTTCGCTTCTTCCGCGGCGGCTCGTTCGAAGCGCGCCCGTCGCCGCCTTCCCATGGCGGCGTGACCAGCAGGGCTTCAGGCCACTTGATGTCGGGAAACGCAGCCGGTCCAGTGCGCGCCGGCTTGCCCGCCGCCTTCGCCGTGAGCGCTTTGAGAATCTTCTCGGGCGTGACGGGAATCTCATCCACGCGCACGCCGACGGCGTCGTAGACGGCGTTGGCGACCGCCGGCATCATCGGCAGCAGCGGGCCCTGCCCGACTTCCTTCGCGCCGAACGGCCCCGCCGGATCCGGATGCTCGACGAGGTCCGTGAAAATCTCGGGCATGTCGAGGCTCGTGGGGCTCTTGTATTCGAGCATCGACGGGAACTTGTGCACGAGCGCGCGCGAGAGCTTCGCCGGGAGCCGGCGAAATGCCTGCTCCTCCATCAGCGCTTCGCCGAGGCCCATGTAGACGCCGCCTTCGACCTGACCGCGCACGAGCGTCGGATTCAGCGCGCGGCCGATGTCGTGCGCGATCCAGACGCGCGGCACGACGATCCAGCCGGTGTCGGGATCGACCTCGACCTCCACGACGGCGGCCGTGTACGAGTACGTCGGCGACGGACCGACGCCGCCGCCCTTGAACTTCGCCGCGGTCTTCGGCGCCGTGTAGGAGCCCGTGGTGCCGATCGTGCCGAACATGGCCTCGGCGAGACAGACGGCTTCCTGAAACGTGACGCCATTCGCCGGCTGCTCGCCGTCGAACACGCGGCGGTCGGCAAACACGACCCGGTCCTTCGGAATCGCCAGCTTCTTCGACACCGCATCGGCGAGGAGCTCGCGCGCTCGCTCGGCAGCCTGCACGGCCGCGTTGCCCATCATCAGGGTCACGCGGCTCGAGTACGAGCCGAGATCGACCGGCGTGAGGTCCGTGTCGCCGGTCACGACGCGAATGTCGAACGTGTCGATGCCGAGAATCTCCGCGACGCACGAGGCCAGCACATCGTCGGATCCTTGGCCGATCTCCGTCGCGCCCGAGAACGCCGTGACGCCGCCGCTGCGATCGAGCTTGAGCTGCACGCCCGACTGCGGCAGGTCGTTCCAGTTGATCGGGAGGCCGGCGCCGGTGAGATACGACGAGCAGGCGAGCCCGACGCCGCGACCGTGAGGCAGCTTGCGAAACTTGTTCTTCCAGTCGGACCGCGCGACGACCTTGCGAATGCACTCGGCGAGGCCGATCGTTCCCACGCGCAGGAAGTTGGCGGTGAGTGAGTTCGGCGGCGCGACGATGTTCAGGCGCAGGTCGGCCGGGTCGATCTTCAGCTTCTCGGCGATCTTGTCGAGCTGGACTTCCTGGCCGAATCGTCCCTGCGGTGTGCCGTGGCCGCGCTTCGGACCGCACGGCGGCTTGTTCGTGAACACCCGGCAGCCGCGGAAGCGGTACTTCGGAATCTGATACGTGACCGTTTGCAGCGCGCCCGTGTAGAACGTGCTGGCCACGCCGTAGGAGCCGTAGGCGCCGCCATCGAGCAGCGTGCGCAGGTCCATGCCGGCGATTCGGCCGTCGTTCGTCACGCCCGTGCGAATCCGCATCAGCACTGGATGACGCCCGCGATGGCAGTAGAAGACCTCCTCGCGCGTGAGACAGATCTTCACGGGACGGTCGAGGATCAGTGCGGCCTTGGCGACCGCGACCTCGTGATTGAACGGATCGCTCTTCCCGCCGAAGCCGCCGCCGTTCGGCGTCGCAATCACGCGAATGTGCGCGGCCGGCATCGCGAGCGCTTTCGCCAGCGCGCGGTGCAGGTAATGCGGTGTCTGCGTGCTCGAGTAGACGACGAGCTTGCCCTCCGGGTCCTTCGCCGCGACGCACGCGTGCTGCTCGATGGGCAGGTGCGTATTGCCTTCGAAGAAGAACACGTCGTCGAACACATGGTCTGCGCCGTCGATGGCCGTGTCCACGTCGCCAAACTGCAGCGCGACGATCTTGTGGATGTTGCCTTCGTCGCCGTAGTCGTGGATGCGCGGCTCGGGGAAGGCGAGGCTCTCTGCCGGCGTCGCGTAGGTTCTGAGCGGCTCGTACTCGACCTGAATGAGATCGACGGCGTCGGCCGCCGTGGCTTCATCGATGGCGACGACGGCCGCCACCGGATCGCCGACGAACCGGACTTTGTCGGGGCACAGCGCGTGCTCGTCGTGACTCACGGGCAGGATGCCGTACGGAATCGGGAACGACTCGCCGGTCAGCACGAGGTGCACGCCCGGATGCGCCTGAGCCTTCGACACGTCGATTCTTTTGATCAGCGCGTGCGGCTCAGTGGAGCGGAGCAGCCGGCAGTGGAGCATGCGCGGCAGAAAGATGTCGTCCGCGTAGCGCGTCTGGCCGGTGACCTTGGCGCGGCCGTCAACGCGACGGCGCGCGCGGCCGATGACGGAGTTGGGGCGGGTCATGTCATCTTTCTTTCAGTTGCGCGGGGCCCCACCCCCGCGCTATTTGTCGCGCTCGGCGCGCTCGCTACGCTCCCGGCCTCGCGGCGATCGCTTAGGGCTGCTGCCTCGACAGCCTCAAAGATCTGCAAGTACCCCGTGCACCGGCAGAGGTTTCCGGACAGCGCCTCCGCAATCCGCTCGCGCGACGGGTGCGGTTCCTTGTCGAGCAGCGCCTTGGCGGTGACCAGGATGCCGGGCGTGCAGTAGCCGCACTGCGCGGCGCCGTGGTCCGCAAACGCTTCTTGCAGGGGATGGAGCTGGCCGCCCGTCGCGAGTCCCTCGACCGTCGTGACGTCGCGGCCATCGCATTCGACGCCGAGCACGAGGCACGACAGCACCGGCTCGCCGTCGAGCAGGACGGCGCAGGCGCCGCATTCGCCGAGCTCGCAGCCGTGCTTGGTCCCGGTCAACTGCAAGTCTTCGCGGAGCACCTCGAGGAGCGTCTTGGCGCTGTCGGCGAGCGTCTCGGCGCGCTCGCCGTTCACGCGCATCGTCAGATGGACCTTCATCGTCATCTTCATCTTCCTTTCAGGCGCGCGCGACGCCCGGCGGCCGTGTCCGGCGCGGCCACGCCGCGAACGAGGAAGTCGGCGACCCCATCGCTGATCTCGGCCGCGGATTTCGGGCCCTTCGGATTGAACCAGGTCACCGTCCAGTTCAACGCGCCGAGCATCGCGCGCGCGGTCAGCGCCGAATCCGCCGTGACGAGCTCACCGCGTTCGCAGCCGGCATCGATCACACTCCGGAGCGCGCGCTCGTACCGATCGCGCTTGGCGACGATGCGCCGGCGGAGCTGGGGCGAGAGCCACTCGACCTTGAGGTGCGCCGTCGCGCCCTCGACGTCGTCGAGCAGCGTGCGGAGGTGCGCCGACAACACGGTGCGGAGCTGGTCGGCCGTCGCGGGGATCGTGCGCTTCGCGCCGGCCACGGCGTCGAGCATGCGATCGAGCGCGCGGTCCTGGCAGTAGAACAGGATCTCGTCCTTGCCGCGGAAGTAGTGGTAGAGGTTGGCGGGGGAGAGGTCGGCGGCGTCGGCGATGTCGCGCATGCCGGTTTCGGTGACGCCGCGCTCGCGGAAGATGCGCGCCGCGACGCGCAGGATGTCGCTCCGGCGCGCCTCGCGCCGCCGCGCCCGCCGCGGCGTGCCCGTCAAAAGTGAACGATTGTTCATATTTAGAACAGCCGTTCGATAATTGTACTACTACACTGGGGCCCGTGCGCCGGGTGGTCGTCATCGCGTGGCTGCTGCTCGTCGCCGGCGCGGCGTTTGCGGCGCTCTTTCACCGCGATGCGGTGGAGCGGGCGATGGGCGAGGCGCTCGTCGGCCCCCTGGCGCTGGCCGGCCTCATCTACCTCGTCCTCGGCGCCCTCCGAGGCTTCACGCTCATCCCCGCGACGTATCTGGTCATTCCGGCGGTGCCGTTCTTTCCGCCGGTGCTGCTCCTGGGGCTCACGCTCGCCGGCATCCTGATCTCGTCCGCATGCATCTATCGCTTCTCGGATGCGATGCGGCTCGAGGCGGTGTTCGAGCGCCGGCATCCGCGCCGCGTGGCCCAGCTGCGCGCGGCGCTCGCACGCTACGAGCTGCCGATCGTCATCGGCTGGAGCTTCTTTCCGCTCGCGCCCACGGACCTCATCGTGTACGTCTGTGGCGCGCTACGCGTGGACTTCAAGACATGTCTGCTGGGCGTGTGCATCGGGGAGGGTGCGATCTGCGCCGTCTACATCTTCCTCGGGGATTACCTGCTGCGCCTGTTGCAGATTCGCACGTAGGGCGGACCGCTCAGGTCCGCCGGTCCGCTGCGATGGCCGGGCCGAAGAGCGTTTTCTGCCGGTCCGTAGTACGGCGCCCATGGTACTCCTCTCGCGACTGGAAGAAGTCGGCGGATCGGCGTGTCACCTCGAACGGTCGAGGAGTACGTGCAGGTGATGAAGCCGTAGCCGTTCACGTTTCGCGTTCACGTTCGAGGAAGCTTTGCCCCGCCCGCCTACTGCCGCCGCAGAATCGTGATCGGATCGACGGTCGCGGCTCGCCGCGCAGGACGGTAGCACGCGGCGAGCGAGACCAGCGCGAGTCCCGTCACCACGACCACCAGCGTCAGCGGATCGGCGGGATCAACACCAACAAGAAAGTCGCGGAGCGCATGGGCCGCGATGACCGCCGCGACTGCGCCGGGCAGCAGCCCGGTCAGCGTGATGACGAATCCGTTGTGAAGCACCAGGCGCAGCAGGTCGCCGCGCCCCGCACCCAGCGCCGAGCGGACCGCCATCTCGTGCTCGCGTTGAGAGACCGTGTAGCTCATCGTGCCAAACACGCCGAGCGCCGCGAGCAGCAGCCCCGTCAGGGCGAACGCGGTCAGCAGCAGCGTGACCAGTCGAATCGGCCGGACAAACTGGGCGAGCTCGTCTTCAACGGTGCGAAGGCCCTCCGCGAGCAGGCCGGCGTCGAACTGCTCCACGGCGGCCGGCAACGCCCGGATGACCGTACCGACGCCGGCGCGCCCGCGCACCATCAACGTCATGCTCGCATTCGGGTACTGCGCGTACGGCACATACGCGCGTGCGACGACGATGTCGTGCATGGCGCTGCGTCTCACCGTGCTGACGACGCCGACGACGGTGACGACCGGCGACGAAGCGTCGCCCGGCGCGCCGAGACGCAAGGGCTCACCCAACGCGCTGCGGTTTGGCCACAGCCTGGCAGCGAGCTCCTCGTTGACAATGGCGACGGCGGCGCCCCTGCACGGTCATCGTCCGTGAAGTCGCGGCCGCGCAGAAGCCGTGCGCCGAGCGCTTCGAAGTAGCGCGGGGTGACGGCTTCGACGCCACGGCGGACGCTGGGGGGAAGCGGCGTGTCTTGCGCGGCCGGCAACGTGAACGGGCGCTGCGCACCGGCCGGCGTCGGCAATGCCCAGGAGACGGCTCCGGCCGCTGCGACATCCGGCGGCTGACGGAGGCGCTCCAGAAGTGAGTCGACGCCAGCGCGAATCGCGGCGGGATCGCGATAGCGATCGCCGGCCAGCCGCAGTTCGGCGCGAACCGCCCCGCGAGGATCGAAACCGAGATCGATGCGCTGACGATGGAGGAGTGACTGCACCATCAACGCGCCGCACGTCGTGAGCACGACGGCGCTGCCGATCTGCAGCGCGACAAGGCCGGCCCGTATCCGGCCGCGCGATCCCGACGTGCCGCGGGCGCCTTCCGCGCGAAGCACGACCTCGGGCGCGATCGTCGAGGCACGCATGGCCGGGAGAATGCCGCAGAGGATGCCGGTCAACATCGACACGACCGCGGCGAAACCGAGCACGACCAGGTTCAGGCTCGGATCGATGATGTCGGGGAACCCGCCAATCGTCCGCGCGAGGCGGATGCCCCATGTGGCGAGCACGACGCCAAGTGCCCCGCCCAGGCACGCGAGGACGACGCTCTCGGTGAGGAGCTGAGCCAGCAGCCGGCCGCGGCTCGCGCCGAGCGCAATGCACAGCGCCAGCTCGTGGCTGCGGCGGGTGCCGCGGGCCAGCAGGATGTTGGCGATGTTCGCGCAGGCGACGAGCAGTAGGATGCCGACCGCCACCTGCAGGAGGATGAACGCGCCGCGTGAGTCCCGTCCATGCATCCGCGTGAGGAGTGTCGGGAACGTGATCCAGTCCTGGTTCGTCGCCGGCGAGGCTGCCGAGAGCCGCGCGCTAATGTCCGCCAGCTCACGCGTGGCGTCGTCGAGCGAAGTCCTGGGCGCGAGACGCGCGAACATCGTGAACTGGCGATCGTCGCGGGAAAACGCCCCGAGCGTTGCCGGCAACGGCACCCAGAAGTCGGCGTCCAGATCGAATCGTGCCGGCATCACGCCGACGACCGTGACGAGGCCGCCGTCGAGATGGAGCGAGCGGCCGGCGATCGCCTCGTCGCCCCCGAAGGCAGACCGCCAGAGCCGATCGCTCAGCACGATTGAGTTCTGATCGTCGGTCGCGTTCAGCGTGCGCCCGAGGCTCGCGGGCACTCGCAGCACGTCGAAGTACGCCGGAGTCACGCGCCGGCCGGCGACGCGCCGGCCGGGTCCGGCTTCACGAAGGATGGATGACTGGTCCGCCGTCAGGCTGGTGCGTTCGAGCGTGCGCGTCGTCGCCGCGATGTCGAGTGCATCGGGGGCGGAGACCGGCATGCCGCGAAGACCGCTCCGCTCGTTGCGCGACTCCAGGAAGACCACGCGCGACGCCTGCGGATAGATCAGGCGCGGGAACTCGACCGCCTGCACGAGGCTGAAGATCGTGGCGTTGGCCGCGATGCCGATGGCGAGCGAGGCAATCGCCACGAAGGCGACGCCAGGTTCGCGCCGGAGTCCGCGCCAGGCCATGCGAATCTGTTGCGTCAGGGTGGAAGTCATTGGCCGCGAAGGAGTTTAATCCGCGCCCGCCGAGCTGAGGGACGCACTGGCTTCGCGCTCGGCACGGCCATTTCGCCGACGATTAGATCTTCCAGTCACGCAACACCGGCGCTCGCGTACGGCTGAGCATTAAGACTGTTCCATCCTGCAAGGTGATTCGAAAGCGTCGACTGCCTTGTGGTGTCACCTCGCGTATCCGATTCACATTGACCATGGCCGATCGATGAATCCGAGCGAACTGCTCCGAGTCGAGTCTCGCTTCGAGTTCGGTCAGACTGCGCGACAGAAGATACGTCTTTCCCTTCACGTACAGACGCGAGTAGTCCCGCTCTGCCTTAATCCAATCGATGTCGGCCACTGCGATCGGAACCAAGCCCATGCCGACGGGAACCAGCAATCTCTTTGGCCGTCTACCCAAGTCCTCGATCAACTGTTTGATCGGTTGACTCTGGGACGCTGTAAACCTCCCACGGACTCGTGTCAGTGCGGCAGCGAACCGCGTTTCTGTGAAGGGCTTGAGCAGGAAATCCACGGCATTCGTTTCAAACGCACGAATGGCATACTTGTCATACGCGGTCGTAAACACCACGTAAGGTACGACACTGGCCTCGAAGTCAGCGGCAGCCAAGACCTCGAAGACGTCGCGGCCAGGCATGCTGATGTCGAGCACGAGCAAGTCAGCGGGAATCTCGGTCAAGCGACTGGCAAGTTCGTCCCCGGTTCGGCATTCTCCCACCAGATCGACATCGTGGTGCCCCCTGAGGTACGAGCGCAGCAATTCCCGCGCAAGTGCCTCATCCTCGGCGACAATGACCCTGATTCTTTCAGGCGACATTGAGCCGTACCGGCAACTCAAGGTTGACAGCGAAGGCGTCTGGGCGGTCCTCAAGTGTGAGGCTGCACGAATCTGTGCCGTAGACCTGTTCGAGACGACGACGCGTCAGGAAAAGTCCCCTGCCTTCAACGGGTGCTGTTTCCCGTGCCGATCGACGAGGGCTTTCAATGCTGATGTGCAGTCGGCCTGCATGGACGCGAGCGCCGAGACGGACCATGCCGCCGCCCTCTTCCCGGGCGACACCGTGCTTGATCGCGTTCTCCACGAGGGGCTGAAGCAGAAACGGTGGCACGAGAGCCGAAGCCGCCGCGGGCGACAAGGTCACTAGAGTGCGGAGGCGTGCCTGAAACCGCAGGCCCTCGAGCTCGAAGTACGCTTCCAACAGCTTGAACTCGCTCTCCAGCGTGATGACATCGTCGTCAAGACGATCGAAGGTTCCGCGCAGAAAGTCGCCGAGACGCTCAGTCATGCGGCGCGCCTCCGGCGGATTCGTGTCAATCAAGGCCATGACCGAGGTCAGCGCGTTACACAGGAAGTGCGGCTTTATCTGCGCCCGTATCGCGTTCAGCTCCGCGTCACGGGCCTGCAGGCGCAGCTCGGCTTCGCGTCTCCCTTGCAGCACCGCGCGTTGCGACGCCTGGATAACAAGGGTGAAGCCCAGGAGCGAGCCGTAGAGAAACAGCGCCTGAACCAACTGATAGGGCCAGTTGTCTCCATACACACGACCCCAGAACCCCGGACCCACGGCCAGCCGCGAATACAGGACGTGAACGCCCTGCCAGACCCCGACAATAGCGCCACCCAGGAACACGTGCACCAGTACCAATTGAGACCGAGGTAGTTTTGCTTCTGACAGTCGTTCGCTCCACAGCCACAGCGGCACGCTCAGCGCCGCCAGGGTGTAGTACTCAACCGCGGCCGAGCGAATCGCGTTGGCCCACGGCACCCTGTGCTTCAACGCCAGCGACGTGGCCATCCCGATCACGACAACCGTCCACGCACCGAGGACGAGGCCGATGTGCGGTGGTCGCGGCCGATCCGTTAAGTCAACGATCTGGCTCACGGTACGTGGCTCCTAGTTCCGACTGGCGTCCCTCGACTTTCGGACCTCGAGATCGTAACCGGCGGCGGTGATCTGGACGATTGACTGAAAGTGGTACCCCTGGGTCCAGTCGGGTGACTCGTGTTGCCAGTTGATCACAATCTGCCCCTCTGATCGTTGAATCAGCGCGGTACCTCGCACGACCACGCCAAAGTTGTCGAACGACGCTGCGTAGGGTATGCGCTGGCCCTCGCGCGCCGAGGTCAGCGACGGGAGGGCAGGCTGAAAGGCGATGCGACCGACATGCGCGCCATTCACATGTCGGTACTCGGTAATGTCGCCAGTCGGCGTGGTCATGATCTCGATTCTCGTCCCATCAGCGACGTCGCCTCGATACATCTTCCCGCCGGGGGCGTCGATGGCTTTGAACGTTCGCTGCCAGGAGTTCGACACGACGCCGTCCTTCGAGGAGTATTGAGACTTTCCGAACGGGAACGTGAAGATGAAAACATTGGATCGATAGCCGGTGCGGCTGAGTTGCTCCGCACTTGTGGCGCGTTCCGCCGTCATGGAGAAGTCCTCGCCACCGATCACAAGCCTGTTCTTCAAGGCCGACGCTGCCTTCTCGCGGTAGAAGAGCAGGAACAGAGCGTCTCTGTTGTGACCCATCTGATTAGCCAAGCCTGCGTGGAGGTCGCTCACCGGTTGCCCCTCTCCAAATGTCATCGACAGTTCCACGGGCCGGTCGTTTTTGTCCCGGAACGTGATGTCCACCCCTTGCGGCGATCCCTTGGCCCCGACTACGGCGTACGTCATCTCGCGATAGAGACCGCCGCCGCCCCGAAACGCCCTCGCGCCTGCTTCGGAATTGAAGTAGTGCACCTGGTTCTTGCCGCCCGCCCGTTCAGTGAAGAAGACCTGCACCGTTGCGCCATTGAGGCTCCGTGGATCAGGAGTACTCCTCGCCTCAACCGCCTCATAGGTGGGATGCGTCGGCATCCACAGGATCCAGTGGCTGTCGGAATGAGCCAACGAAGTGTTGAATGGGATCAATAACGGCGTCTCAGACTGCGCCCGCGCCATCGGTGTCAGCGCGGCGACCGCCAGACCGAGCATCGTCAACTGCATGCATCGTTTCAACATGATGATGTCCTCAGGTTCAGCCGAGTGGCGCCCAAGTAGCTGAGTCGCGACGCACCTTGCGCGCCTTCTGGTCCGCGCCTTTGTGGAGAATCAGGTGCGTCACGACACCGGATTCCCGGACGAACGAGATTCGCGCGTCCACGACATCGACAGCAAACGTCGCGTCCGATTCGGCCCGCATCTCATAGGGGGCGCTCCCGGTGAGCTGCACCGTGAGTCCCGTTGGGTTGCGCGCGATCGTGACGATATAGTTGGGGGCCAGCTCGTACTCGCCGACGTACTCGGCCAGCAGGCGCGCATCCACGTTCACCACAGGCGGGCGCCGCGGGAGATCGTACGGCGCGCCGAACACGATCGCGGCGAGATCCCGGGCGACGCGATCGATCCCCGGCACCGTCTGATCGGAGTTCGTGAGCACGATGATCGTCACGCCGTCGTCTGGGTATCGCGACAGGATGCTCGTGAATCCATTGACCTGACCATTGTGAGCGACGTGGCGGCGCCCGAATTGCTGCTCGATGCCCCAGCCGTAGCCCGAGCCGTTACGGCCCGGCGTGAACATGGTGGCCCGTGACGCCGCCGTCAGCAACTTGTCCGCGCGAAGCGCCTGATCGAATGCGTACAAGTCGTCCACTGTCGAGAACAGCGCGCCCGCGGAATGGACCGTTGACATGGCGATGAAGGGGGCGTTGATCACGGTGTCGCCGACGCGGGAATAGCCCGATGCCCGTCCTGCGAGGACACGAGTCGGCATGTCGTAGCCGGTGTTGGCCATGCCGAGGGGTTGGAGAATGGCCGCGCGAACGAACAAGCCGTAGCCCTGGCCAGAGACACGCTCGATCACGTGGCCGAGCAGGATGTAGCCGGAATTCGAATACCGATAGTCTGATCCCGGAGGAAAGTCGAGCGGCTTGTCGCGAAAGCGCGCGATAAGCCGAGGCACGTCCGTCTGTTCTCGCATCAGCGTCACGTAGTCAGGGAATCCGGCGTAGTTGGGGATACCCGACGTATGGCTGAGCAGGTGGTGCAGGCTGATGTCCCGCCACGTCGGAGGGCAATCGTCCAGGTACTTGCACACGGGGTCGCTCACGCGGAGTCGTCCACGCTCCTCCAGAATCATGATCGCCGTGGCCGTGAACGGCTTCGTGACGGAGCCAATTCTGAACTTCGTCTCGGGCTTGTTCGGACTCTCGAGCTCGAGGTTTGCCATGCCGTAGCCCCTTCTCACGACCGCGGTTCCGTTCTGCGCGACGAGCACTGAGCCGCTGAATCGGCCTAGCGCCGTGGCCGCATTCAGGTAGTCCTCGAGTCTGGCGCTCCTGTCCTGCACGGACAGAGGCGAGGCAGGCGCCAGGGTGAAAGCGACGGCGCAAATCACCGGGTAGAGCGGTTTCATGTCGACCCTCCTGTCAAACAAAGCCGGTCCGATTCACCGACGTGGCGTTGACCCCCCGTTGCGCCATCTGCAGAGTGGCCGGTCGAGCCGACTCTTTCATTGCGTGCGGTCCGCCGGTTCCGAAGTCGACGCCACGTCTATTTGATCCTGTATACGTGAGCATGGGGCGTGAGGCCGCCGCCAATCTGCGGGCGGCACGCTGCCTCGACGAACGACACGCGCACGTGCCCTGCAGCACCCGGCAAATCCTATTGGGCTCGCGACGGACCCAGGTCGAGCGCGACGATCGTGCGACGGTCACGAACGTACAAACGGGCACCAACCAGCGTCGGCACGGTCCATGCCTTCGTCTGCATCAGCGCCACTCGACTCTCCACCGTCAGACCAGTGGACGTCGGCGTGACCATCGCCAGCGTGCCGTCTTCATCGAGCAGCAGGAATCGCCCGCCGATGTCCAGAAAGCTGGCCTTGGCGAATGTCCGATCCTGCCAGACGACGTTCCCGGTTCGTCCATCCACGGCCGTGAAGAAGGCCGGCCCGAAATCGCCGCTCGAGCCGTAGACGCGGCCGCCGTGCCAGACGACGTTGTCCTTGTGGATGCGGACGCGCGGGCTGCTCCACAGCTCGCGGACCGTCGTTCGCGATCCGGCTCGCGTCAGCTCCAGGACGCGGCTGCCGACGTCGTACGCGGACGAGCAGAAGAGCAAGCTCGTGCCGTCCCACGCCGGCGTGCTGATGTTGAGATCCCATCGCGTCACATGCGGCCATTGCCACAGCAGCGCGCCGTTCAACGGATCCAGACCGGCCACGCCAGGCGCCATGAACACGACGACTTCGTCGTGGCCGCCCACGCGAATGACCGTCGGCGACGCGGGGGAATTGCCGAAGTCCTGCGCCTTCCACGCGACGCTGCCGTCCTTCTGCCGAAACGCGACGACGGCCTGCCCCTTCCCGCCAACTTGCATGATCAGCAGATCGCCCAGCGCCAGCGGGCTGGTCGAGTAACCGGTGTCAACGAACGTGCCGGCCATCTCCGTCCAGAGCTCGTGCTTCCAAATGAGGCGGCCCGTCGCGAGGTCCAGCGCACGCAGCGAACCGAGGGCGCCGGCCGTGAAGATCACGTCACCGGCGATCGCCGGCGTCGTGTGAGGCCCGCCGCCGTTGTCCAGATTCATGTCGGAACGAAACGGCGCGTCGTATGCGTGCTCCCAGACGGTGCGGCCGGTATCAGCCGCAATCGCGACGACGATCTCGCGCGATCCCTGGCGATACATCGTGTACAGGCGATCGCCTTTCGCCACGATCGCGGAATAGCCTTCGCCGAGCGCCCGAGACCAAATCTTACGCGGACCTGATGCGGGCCAAACCGCCGCGAGCCCCGCGCCCGTCACGGTGAAGTTCCGCGACGGCCCTCCCCAGTGTGGCCACGCCGGCGAGCCCGACTGCGCAATGCCCGTAGCGCCGCCGAGCAACGCGATGAGGAGCCCCACGCGAACAACGCGCATCAGATGAGCCTCCGAAGTGTCACGGTGCACGTGAGCCTCTCTTCACCGCGGGCGATCCTGAGCGTCACTCGTCGTCCTTCCTGCCGCAACAGACGGCGGATCGCGGCGACATCCGGCACGGGCGTGCCGTCGACTTCCAGCACACGATCGCCAGCCCGGAGTCCCGCCTGTTCCGCGGGCGTGCCGGCGACGATCCGTGCGATCGAGACGACCTCGAAGCGTGGGCCACTCGTGACAAGCGCGAGGCCGCTCATGTCAGACTCGAAGGGCTCGCCGAAGCTGGCGGTCTTCTCGAGGATCATCCGCCGGCGCGAGTAGTCGAACGTCACCCGAAATCGCCGCAAGAGCGCCGCACCGATATTGCCGACCGAATCCTCCGCCGCAATGAGGCCACCGAGGTTCCTCGGAAAGCCGACGATGGGACCGGCGAGCGTCACACCCTGAATGTCGAGACCCGCCGCTCGTGCGAGGACCAGATGCACATCTCCGCCCACCCCCCGCCCGACAAGATCGATCCTGCGATCCGCAGGCCGTAGCAGGCTGTGCGTCCGGGCATACGCTTCACTGACCATCACGGGCACGTTCGATCCCAGATCGATCACGAACTGTCCGCGCGCAACACCGCCCGTCGCCATTGAAAGGCTGGCAGTCATGTAGGGCAAGTTTCGGTCGAACTCCAGCGGCACGACCGTCCCCACGCCTTGGTAGCGATAGGTGCGTGGATCGTGCAGAGACAGACGCTGCCGGTGGTAGTCGATCTCGACGACGAATTCTCGGAAGAGCTCGTAGCCGAGGATGGCGGCAATGGGCCGGCCTACGCGCTGCGAGATGAATCCCAGCGGAATCAGACCTGCCGATTGTCGGGGCAAGGCCAGACCGGGCAACGCGAACTCGATGCCCGATGCCATCTGAATCGTTTCCGCGCCGCCGGCCCCGGTCGCGCGAACCTGGCCAGTGCCGCTGATCTTGAGCTCTGGCGCTCGCGCGACGTCGACGGCTGCAGTTCCGGCCCCGGTGTCGAGCGTCATCCAGACCGGCCCGACGCCGTTGATGCGACCTTCCAGAAAGATGTGGCCGTTGTCCTCGACGAACGGAACTTCGACTGTCCGGGATTGAACATCGTGACTCGGCATGGCCCACGGCACCACCATGGTCACAAACCCGGCCGCCGCGCTTGCGATCCAGTTTGACGCCCTGCCATGATGCCCTCCCCCAATCCTCATCGCCGTACTGTGTGGGACAGCCTCGGCGCGTGTCTTGGACGGAGTTGTCGTCTTGGATGAACTCGCTACCTTGCCGGCAGTTCCGATGGAAGCCGGCCGCTTCTTCGGAACCCCATCGGCGACGCACATCGTGGCCGGCCTTCGTTTCTTCGAGCGTCGGTACGACACCGGCAGAAGTCCCAGCCATCATCACGAATGCGCGTCGATGTGCCTGGTGCTCGACGGCGGGTTCACCGAACATCACGCCCGCGGCCGGTTCGACTGCGCGCCTCGGAGCGTCCTGTTCTACCCGCCGGGCATCTCTCACCGCGAGCAGTTCGATGCGCCACAAACGCGCTGCTTCATCGTCGAAGTCTCACACGCGTGGATCGCTCGGACCGCGGAGAGCCCCGCGTGGGCGCGAACAGGTCTTCAGCTCAGAGGCGGCGCGCTGGCTGACCTCGCCATGCGCATGCATCGCGAGACGCAGGCATTCGATCGCGTGTCCCCGCTGATCCTCGAGGGCTTGATGCTCGAGTTCCTCGGCACGGCTGCGCGGCACAGCCCGCACGCGCGCGGCCGACAGGAGGAGCGGATGACCCGCGTGTGCGACACGCTGCACGATCGGTTTCGTGAGGGTCTGTCGCTGGAGGCGCTCGCTCGGGATGCCGGCGTGACGCCGGCGGTCCTGGCGCGGCAATTCCGGCGTCAGTACGGCAGCACGGTCGGCACCTACGTCCGACGCCTGCGCGTGCGCTACGCCGAACAACTCCTCACGACGACGATGGCGTTGTCCGAGATCGCGGTCGCCGCCGGCTTCTGCGATCAGAGTCATCTCTGTCGCGTGTTCCGCCGATTCACCGGGGCGTCACCAGGAGAGTTCCGGCGAGGTATCGTTCGCACGTGATAGATCCAGCTGCGGTGGACAAGGCCACGTGGAAGGTGGCGTCGCCGCCAGGAATGGAACGAGACCGCTCACTGCATGTGGTCCGGCGCGGGCTGGTGGGCGGCGCGTCGCTCGTCCTGCTGCTCGGGCTCTGGGCGGCGTCCCACTGGAACTGGTTCGTCGAGACGATCTACGCGCGGCACATTGGCGCATGGATCGCCCGCATCCTGTCGCTCGTCACCGGCCTCGTGCCGGGCAGCCTCGCGGAATTCACGGTCGCGGCGGTCGTGCTCTACGCGCTCGTGCCGCTGATCTTCGCTCTCGTGAACGTCGTTCGTCGCCGGCGTAGCGTCAGGAACGCGCTCATTGGCGAATCGCTGCGGCTCGTCACGTTCGCACTGTTCGCGCTCGCGATCTTCTACGTCGTGTGGGGGCTGAACTACGCGCGCGCGCCCCTCGCCACGCGGCTCGGCTGGGCGCCGCTCGCGAAGCCGGCGGACCGGGCCGAGAGCGACACACAGACGGAGGAGGTTGCCGCGATCGCGAGCGAGCTCGTCGAGGCCGCGAATGCGAGCTACCGCGATTACGCGGGCAGCAACGACATCGGCCGCCCCAGCACGCTGCCCATCAGTGTCGATGCGCTCGATGCCACGATCGAAGCGGCGTATCCGCGTGTGCAGGCGCAGTTGCAGGCCGAGCCCGTACTGGGATCGAGGCGCGGACACGCGAAGGCGCTCCTCGCGAGCAATGCCCTGAACTACCTCGGACTGACAGGTTTCTATTTCCCCTGGTCCGGCGAGGCCAACTTCAACACACTGGCGCCGCCGCCGACGATGCCGCACACGATCGCGCACGAGAAGGCGCATCAGCGCGGCATCGCACGGGAGGACGAAGCCAACTTCGTCGGGTTCCTCGCGTGTCTCATGAGCGACGACCCGTACGTGCGGTATTCAGGGTATCTGTTCGGGTCGCGTCAACTGCTCAGCGAGCTCAACAACCGGAACACGCGCCGCGCCCGCGAGCTGGCCGGGCAGCGGTCCGAGGGCGTCTGGCGGGATATCGAGTTCATCGTGGCCTACTCGATCAAATACGACGGCCGCGCGACGCGCATGAGAGAGAGCGTCAACAACTCGTTCATCAGAGCGCAGGGCGATCGCCGGGGCACCGCCGCCTACGCCGCCAGCCGCAGCCTGATCCTGCTCTATGCGCGAAGCCGCGGAGGGAAGCTCCGGTAGCGACGCCGGGAGTCGGTTTCTATCGTTCGCCGTACTTTTCAATGATCTTCCCGCCGATGCGCCTCGTGCTCGCGCTCGCGGGCGACGTTGTCTCGGGCGGCGGTGATCGACTCTTTCTTGATCTTCTTGTCCGCCGCTTGCTGGACGCGCTCGGCGGAGCTCACCGCGAAGCTCGAGATCTGCCGTTCGAGATCGGCGCTCTGACAGGACGGACACACGGGCGTGGTCCCGGTCCGCACGAGCGCCTCGAAGGCGTGGCTGCAGGCGCGGCAACGGAAGTCGTAAAGGGGCATCAGTGGGCTTTTTCGTTCGAGTTGCGCGTCCACGAGAGCGCGCCCGACGGACACTTGTCCACTTGCGCCGCGATCGTGTCGGAGTCCGCATGCTGCAGCTCGATCCAGGGCTTGCGGCGCGGGTCGAAGACTTTGCCGAGGCCGCGCGCGCAAATGCCGCTGTGCTGGCAGATGTCAGGCTTCCACACGACCGTGATGTCGCCGTTCGTGTAGTGCTTGGTCACCCAGCCATTATCGCTCAGGGCATGGGCCGGGTCTAAAGACCCGGCCTCCATGAGGATGAGGCGCTACGACACGGCCGCCGGCGCAAACGCGAGCCGGCGCTGCAGCTCGCGCCGGAGCAGCAGCAGGCTGAGCGACATTTGCAGCACGACGCTCGCCGTCGAGAGATACCAGATCCACGTCAGATCGAAGCCCGCCATGCCCGCCATGACGAGCGTCGGGATGGCGACGGCGACGATCCGGACGAACGACGTCGCGAGTGACGGCAACGTGTTGCCGAGCGCCTGGAACATGCTCGACGCGACGAAGACGACGCCCGACGGCACGAAGTTCCACGCGATGATGCGCAGGTAATCGCGGCCGACGCGGATCACTTCCGGATCGTCGGAGAACAGCCGCATCATAGACTCCGGCACCAGGTAGCAGACGATCCCGAACGCCGCCATCGCGGCCACCGCCATCTTCACCGCCGCGGTGAACGTCTCCCGGACGCGCTGGGCGTTGCGCGCGCCGAAGTTCTGTCCCGCGACGGGCGCCACGGCGAAGCCGAGCGCCACGACCGGCATGAACCCGGCCTGGACGATTCTGAGGCCGATGCCGAACCCTGCCTGCGCGGCCGACCCGAACGGCCGGCTGACCGAGTACACGAGGAACAGATACACGGACATCAGCGCGAACTCGGCGCCGGCTGGAAGGCCAATCTTCAGCAGGCGCCCCGACAGCGCGATCTTCGGCGCCCAGGTCGACGGCGCGAAATGGAGGAAGCCCTTCGGGTCGCGGAAGTACATCACCATCCACACGGATCCCACGACCACCGCGACGAGGCTCGAGATCGCCGCGCCCGCCACACCCATGCGCACGCCCGTGCCCCAACCGAAGATCAGAAAGGGCGCCAGCACCATGTTCAGCACGACCGTCGACGTGCCCACCACCATCGTCGGCTTGAAATTGCCGGTGCCCCGAAGCGCCGCGCCCATGCCCGCCATGCTGAACTGCAGGGCCATCGCCGGCAGGAACCACGCGAGGTAGTCGTCGGCGAGCGCAGCGGTCGCCGCATCAGCGGCCAGCGCGTGCGCGTAGCTCGATCGCGTGAGCGTCGCGACCACATAGAACACGATGGCGACGACGACGGTGAGGACTTGGGATTGGTTGAAGGCGACGAGCGCGTCTTCGCGGCTCTTGCGGCCCGCGGCGTGCGAAATCAGCGTCGTCGTGCCGACGGCCAGCATCTGCGACACGGCGAGCACGACGAACATCAGGTTGCCGGCGATGGCGACCGCGGCGACCGCTTCCGTGCCCAGGTGACCGACCCAATACAGATCGATCAGAAAGTAGAGCGTCTGGAAGACCATCGTCACGAGCATGAAGCTCGTCGTCTTGATGAGGTGTCGTGCGACGGAGCCGGAGGTGAGATCTTGCACGGCCCGACCATCATAGCCGGGCTACGACGCTCAAGCGGCAGTCGCGCGGGCCTTCGACGTCGTGTCGAGCTTTCTGCCGAGCAGCGTGAGGTACGCGGCGACGTCGTGGGCGCTGCGGCTGCGATAAAACACGTGCCGGAGCATCTTCCAGGCCATGCCGGCGCCCTGATAGAACTCGCCAACCACGCGCTCGCGGTAGCTCCAGAGCGCGGCGGCGCCCGGCCGCTTCAAATCGAGGTGCTGCGCGCCGTCCGCGTTGAACGAGTCGTACGACTGCATGACGGCAATCTGCGCGTCATCCGGCAGACGATAGACCGCCTCCCAGAACTGACGCTCCGGTTCTTCGGCGTAGCGGGTGGCGTCGGCGTTCGGAAACACGGCGAGGATCCGCTGCTCGATCTGCCGAATCGCCGTTAGATGAGGATCGCTCGGCGACACCGCGCCGAGCAGAATCCGCATCTTCTCGCCGATGCTGAGGCACTCCCACATGTCGGTGCCGGGCAGGGGAATCACGATGCTCAGGTTCATCGTGTCGATGGCGCCGGCATCGCGGAGCGCGAGCGCGAACCGCCGCGTTGCGTCCATCTCGTCGTCGGTTTCGGCGGGCACGACTTTGCCGTTCGGCAGCGGCAGATCGGGGAAGCCGGCCATCAGGAACCCGTTGGTGGAGAAGTAGGCGCCCTCACGCCTGGCGGCCTCCTTCACGCGCTGGAGGTTTGCAATGATTTCCTCATTCGACAGGTTGGCCCCGCCCTTCCGTACGAGATCGCGCCGCACGCGCGGCGCGCCGGACTCGAGGCCAATCGCGGTACCGCGCCACCCCGCGCGGATCATGAGGCCAAGCAGTTCGTCGACGCTGCCGATCTGGTACTTGTCCAGGCACGCGGTCACCTGTCTGCCGCCGCCGAGCGTCTCGAAGCGGATGCCATTGTCGGTGGTCCACCCGATGTCCAGGCCGCGCCGGAGGATCTCGCGGCACAACTCGATCACGTACTCGTACTGCTGCGTGAACGCGTCGTCGATGAAACTGAACTGCCGCTGGCCGTACTCGCGCTGGTAGAACTCGAGATCGTCGGCGACCCGCTCGATCTTGCGATAGCGGAGCTTCTTGCCCGACATCTGGAACGCGCCGCAGTACGTGCAGTCGTACGGGCAGCCGCGCACGAGCGCCACCGGCCAGTATTCCGCGCCGGCCGTGCCGTGGGCGCCGCGATACAGCCGGTACTGGCGCCGCTCGTCGGCGGAGAAGTGATAGCGCAGCAGGTTCTCGCGATCGAAGTGATCGACATCGATGAACGGCGCTGGCACTCCGCAGACTTGTCCGGTCGTCTCATGGCGGAAGTACACGCCGGGAATCTCACCTGGCGCCGGCGTGCCGCCCTGGAGAAGCCGGTGCACGAGGGCCGGGAAGCTCACTTCGGCTTCGCCGCGGCACACGTAATCCACGAAGCTCGCGCCCATCACGCTCAGATACGACTCGGTCGGGTGCGGCCCGCCGAGGACGATGCGCAGGTCCGGACAAGCGGCGCGCACGCGGCGGAGTCCTTCGAGCGTGCTGCGAATCGCCTGGCTGTAGGTCGAGATGCCGAGGATGCGCACGCCAAGCGTCTGGATCGCGCGGATGAGATGGTCGACCGGTTCGCGCGGGTGGATGCACGGCAGGTTGTAGTTCAGCACCTCGCAGCGGACGCCTTGGTGCCGGAGGATCGTCTGCAGAATCTGGACGCCGGGATGGGGGAGGGCCCCGTTCACGTCGCTCATCGACGGGATGCAGAAGAGCACGGGCACCGCGCCTTCGGCCTGCCGGAACGCGTCCAGCCGGTCCCCGTCGTACAAGCCGTAACAGACCCGGCTACTCAGTGCCCGCGTCCCCGTGTCGTAGGTGCGTACCCAGGTTCGTGCGAGGAGCTTGTCGATGTCCGTTGTGTCGTCGTACGGCGGGCAAACCTTTAGGCCTCACTCCATCCGGCGCAGCAGCTCGACCAGCACGCGGTCGGACGCGTCGATACGAATCAGGCCGATGCGCGGGTAGTCGAGGTCGATGATCACGAACAGGGTCATCGCCAGAACGGTCGCGAATCCGAGAGTATGGAACCAGCTGCGGATCGCGCGGCCAGCGGCCCGGTACCCGGCAAAGAGCGAACCCGCGAGCGTGAGAATCGCAATCACGATGAAAACGGCGAGCGGCACATGCCGGCGCCGGGCCTCGAGGCGCGTCGTCCGGATCTCGAACATCGCGCTCAATGTTGGAAAGAGCATCACGCCGGCGTTGGGATCTCGGGATGCCTTCACCGCTTCGACGGCCCCGGACCAGACCTCCTGTTGCAGGACCATCGACTTGGCGCTCGTGTCGTCGATCACGCGCTCGTCGTCATCGGCGCGATGGGCGTCGATGCGGATCTTCACGTATCGTCGAAACAGATCACGAAGCGCCGGCTGTCGATCCGGCGGCAGGACGTCGAGCCGCTCCCACGCGGTGCCGATCGCGTTGGCCTCCTCCGCGACCATCGCGCGACGTTCCTCGAACCGCTCGCCGACGGACGAGAACGTGAAGGCCAGAAACAACCCGAGCATGCCGAAGATCGCGCCCTCGGTGGTGCCATGACCCGCCTTGTACTGGGGATCGAGGCGGCGGTGCCGGTCACCGATCCGTCGCCCCCATTCCTGTACCGCGAGCATCGCCACGAACAGGCCCGAAACAAGCAGAAAGTCTTCGAACTCGAACTTCATTGGGACCGGACGCGCGAAGTATTCGCAATGCGCATGCCAGGCAACCGTCGAGCGCTTTACCGGCCGGCACTCCGCCAAGTAATCTACGGTTCCCTATGACGAAAACCCTGACGTTCGCCGCAACCGTGTTCCTCGGCGTCGCCGCGATGAATGCCGCCACCGACTGGCCGCAGCGGCAGGGTCCCGACCGGACGCGCCTCTCGAAGGAGACGGGGCTCTTGAAGGAGTGGCCCGCGGGCGGTCCGAAACTCGTCTGGACGGCGAACGGACTCGGATCGGGCTATGGGTCGATGTCCGTTGCCGGCGACCGCATCTTCGTGCAGGGCGCGCGCGGCGGCAAGAGCGTGGTGATGGCGCTCAACCGCGCGGATGGCAAGGAAGTCTGGTCGAAGGCGCTGGGCGCACCCGAGACGAACGATAAGGGGCCGGGCCCGCGTGGCACGCCAACAATCGATGGCGACCGGCTCTACGTGCTCACCGAGAAC
>Ga0137427_10000261_pt1 | contig 28724 bp, 22 predicted proteins | sample EasRivERMZT700_2_FD_102309 | JGI IMG/M metagenome (GOLD analysis project Ga0137427, IMG submission 102309) | Soil microbial communities from meander-bound floodplain in the East River, Colorado, USA - East River MetaG ERMZT700_2 | ecosystem: Environmental > Terrestrial > Soil > Floodplain ...
AGCGTCATCTTCGGATGCTCGAAATAGGCGCAGGAATATTGCCGGTCGGCATCGAGGAAAAGATCGAACAGCGCCCCGGACAGATCGTAGTGATGCGCGACGTTCCTGCGCGCCCGCCGCATCGGATTGGACTGCGCGATCCGACTCGCCCACCTGCGCAGACGGGTCCGCGCCTTGGTCAGCCAAAGCTCCGATCCGGGGGGCACGTTCGAGAGGGCGAGCTCCAGGACGTCTGCGATGGTGCCCTCCTCCACCGTCACCCGGCCGTCCATGTAGGCTTCGCCGAACCCGAGATCGGGCCGCATCGCGATGCGCAACGGCGTCCAACGTCCGTGCAACCTGAGCGTTGCTCTGGACGGGCCGTTGCCATAGGTCCCGGTGCTGCCGTCGGGCCAAATGATGGTCAGCGCGCCCGTCTTGAAGACCTTGCCCAGTAGCGCTGCGAACATAGGCTTGACGCCCCTTCAAAATCCGCAAACCCCCCGGCCATTGATAACACGAAAGGGCGTCAGCGATCGCCTTCGCCCTCATCTGATCGAGCGACAGCGCATCCCGGTCAGCGTCGTCTCGAGCAGTCGTACTGCCGATTGGGAAGTCCGGCGCTGGTTCCGACGGCGCTGGTTGCGAGCCCCACCGGATTGCCGTCGAGATCGATCCCGTTCTCGTCGATCAGGGAAACCGATTGTTCGAAGAGGAACGCGGGAAAATCGTTCAAGTCGGCGACCGCTTCGGTGATGTAAAGACGATTTCGGGCCATGTAGACGCTGCCGCGCAGTGCGCGGCCATCGGCGAGTGCGACTTGAACCTGGTGTCCGCTGATGTTGGGCTCGTCGTACCACACGGGATAATTGAACCGCATCTGGCCTTTCCGGCCCAAAGCCGCAACAGCGTTGTCGATGAGCTGCGAATCCTTGTCGGGACCGTCCGCGAAGTGGACGACCGTGACGCTGAGGAGAGACATGCCGCTCTCGACGTAGAACTGCCGCGCGGGCGCGCTGAGGCTTCCATCGCGATAGGTGATGTCGCGGACCTTCGGGTCGCTCGGGAAATGCGCGGCAACGCGATACTGGCAGCTCACATACATATCGTCGCCGATGATCTCGCCGCGCGGCGCCGCGGCGCCCTGCAACACCGGGGCTGCCGCACCGACAAGAAGCGCTACGGCGATTGCGTGATACTGGGACAATAAAGCCTCCATCAAACCTTCAGTTGCGCGGCATGCCAGCCGCCGATGCGCCCGTAGGTCGCCGCGCGGCAGAGGCCGTGCTGGCCGAAGCCGCCCGACGAATCCCCGCAGGCATAGAGACCGGGGATCGGCGTGCCGTGCAGATCGAGAACCTGGCCGTTCGAGTTGATCCGGATGCCCGAATAGGAATCGTGCAGCGCGGGCGTATGCCAGGCGGCGTAGAACGGCGGCTTGGCGATCTTGTATAGCGGCCGCGGCTTCTTGAAGTCGGCATCCGCGCCACTATCGACGAACGAATTGTAGCGCTCGACGGTCGCGCGCAGAGCCGCGGGCGGCATCGGCCGCCACTGGTACTCATTGACAATCTTCTTCGCCAACTCCTCGATCGTATCGGCGCTGAAGAAATAGCCGTTGGGATCGACATGCGGCGGCTTCACTTGCCACTTCTCGCGCGCGACCGCATCGGCATCGAAGATCGCCCAGATCGGGCCGCCGCCGTTCATCTTCTTCGGGTCGCCGGTCCAGGCGAGCGCGGCGGCGTAGTACTCATAGTCGCGGGTATGCGCGGTCTCGGTGTAGAAGCGCAGTCCGGTTTCCTTGACGAGGATGACGTTCTGATAGTCCTCGACCTCGAGACCGATCGCCCGCGCGCGGAAGAAATGCGGCGCGGTCGGATAGAGCTCGGTTCCTCCGCCGTTGCTCTTCTTGCCCATGCGGCCCTTGTTGAGCAAATTGTCGTCCTGCGTCGTCTGGCACGCGGTTGCGCCGAGCGCCGCGCCGATCTGCATGGCGGCGATCTCGCCGTCGGCGGTGCGCTGAGTCCATTCGCTGTTCTCCGCCTGGTACTCGTCCGTCAGGCGCACGTCGAACATGGTGCGGAAGATCGGGTTTCCGGCGCTGCCGCCGGTCGCCACCACGACGCCCTTCCTTGCGCGGATGTTTATCGTCCGGGTCTGCTGCTTGTAGTCGTTGTCGACCGCGATCACCGAGATGCCGCTGACGCGTCCCGAGGTCGGGCTTTCGCGGTGGATTTTGGTCATCTGCTGCTGGAGCAGGATCTCGACGCCCATCTCGCGTGCGGTCTTGGCGAGCGGACGGACGAAACCGGGACCGCGCGCGGGGCCCGTCACTTCGTTCGGCCAATGCACGACATTCAGCCGCGTGCGCGAGCGATCGAGACGATCCGGCTGAGGCCGATAGCCTTCCCACTTGATGCCGTGCTTCTCCAGCCAACCGAACAGATCGAGATTGTTGTCGGCATAGGTGCGCACGAGCTGACGGTCGGAAAAGCGGCCCATGGGCTTGTCGGGGCGCGACCAGTCTTCGAACACCTTGTCGGGCGTATCGTCCTTGCCGAGCTCCCTGCCCTTCTGGAGCCGGTTGCCGCCGCCGATATAGAGGCCGCCGAAGCTCATCATCGCGCGGCCGCCGATGTCGAAATTCTTCTCCACGACGATCACGGAGGCGCCCTTCTCGCGTGCGGCAATGGCGGCGACGAGACCGCCGGCTCCGCCGCCGATGACGACGACGTCCGCCTCGCGATCCCAGGCGATGGCGTCGGCCGCTTGCGCCGGCTGCGTTTGCATCGCGCCGACCGCAACGGCACCGGCCGCGGCACCCGAGGCGAGGAAGTCGCGCCGTCTCAGGGTCGAGTCCGGACGAGGCTTGCGCGGTGATTTGGACACTTGCGTCGTCTCCCTGTGGTCTGCGTCAGGCGATGCGCGGGGCGACATAGTCCCGCGTGATCGCTTTCACGTTGGGCGTGCCGGCGAGCTGCATCACGATGTAGAGGTCGTTGCGCAAATATTCGAGCACGCTCTGCACGCCGAGATGGCCGCCGAGTGCGAGGCCATACATCACCGGCCTCCCGGCGGCGACGACATCCGCGCCGAGCGCAAGCGCACGGAACACGTCCTGGCCGCGCCTTATGCCGCTGTCGAAGACGATGGGCACGCGGCCGCGGACCGCGTCGGCAACGCGCGGCAGCGCGGTGATCGCCGCCGATACGCCGTCGAGCGCGCGTCCGCCGTGGTTGGAGACATAGACGCCGTCGACGCCGCGTTCGATCGCCCGTGTCGCGGTCACCGGCGACATCACGCCCTTGATGATCACGGGAAGGTTCGTTTCCTGCTTCATCCAGGCGAGATCGTCCCAGTTGAGATCGACCTTCGACGCCATCATCTGCGCGCCGCGCACCGGATCGCGTTCGGCTCTGGGCGCGTTGCCGCGGCCGAGCGACAGCGGCGTGCGGAAATTGTTGCGGATGTTCGTCTCGCGCGGATAGGCGAGCGTGGTGTCGATGGTGGGGATGAGCGCGGTATAGCCGGCGGCCTTGGCGCGCTGGAGCAGTTCCCGCGCGACGCCGCGGTCGGCCGGCAGATAGATCTGCATCCATTTCGGGCCGGGATTGGCCTTCGCCACGTCTTCGAGCGAGTCGTTCGAGACCGTCGAGAGGATCATCAGCGTGCCGGTGGCGGCCACGCCCGTAGCGGTGCCGACTTCCTTCGACACATGCGCGCGGCCGTGACTTCCCATCGGCGCGACGATGATCGGGAACGGCAGCGTCGAGCCGAAGATTGTGACGCCGAGATCGGGCTTGAGCACGCCCGAGAGGAAATGCGGCTCGATCGGCGTGGCTTCCATCGCGCGGAGATTCTCGCGCTTGGTGTACTCGGCGCCCGAGCCGCTCTGGATGTAGTCGAAGCCGCCCTTGGGCAGAATCTTCTGCGCTTCGATCTCGAGCTCAGCGGTGTTGATGATCCGGAGGCGCTTGACCTCCTTGCCGCCTTCATAGGCGATCTGATCATCACCCGCCTGGATGTTGGAGCGGGCGTTGCCGGAGGGCAGCTCCTGGGCTTGTACCGCGGCCGGGGCCGCTGCTGCTGCTGCTGCGATGACCGTGCCGGTCAGGAGAAGGTCGCGTCTTTGGATGTCCATGGTGTCCTCCCCGCTCACGCGATGCGCGGCGCGATGTAGTCGCGCGTGATCGCGTTGATGTTCGGCGTACCGGCCAGCTGCATGACGATGAAGAGATCGTTGCGGAGATATTCAAGCACGCTCTGCGCGCCGAGATGGCCGCCGAGCGCCAGGCCGTAGAGCACCGGCCGCCCGCAGGCGACGACGTCGGCGCCCAGCGCGAGCGCGCGGAACACGTCCGTGCCGCGCCTTATGCCGCTGTCGAAGACGATCGGCACGCGGCCGCGCACGGCATCGGCGATGCGGGGCAGCTGGTTGATCGCGGCCGGCACCCCGTCGAGCGCGCGCCCGCCGTGGTTGGAGACGTAGACCGCATCGATGCCGCGCTCGACCGCCTGGGTGGCAGTGGCGGGCGACATCACGCCCTTGATCACGACGGGGAGTCCGGTCTCCCGCTTGATCCACAGCATGTCGTCGAAATTCAGATCGACCTTGCGGCGATTCATGAGCTGGGACGCCTTGACGATGTCGGGCTCGCTGGGCGGCGCGTTGCCTTTGCCGAGCGACACCGGGATGCGGAAATCGTTGCGGATGTTGTTGTCGCGCGGATAGGCGAGCGTGGAGTCGATCGTCGGCACGATCGCGCTGTAGCCGGCGGCCTTGGCGCGCATGATCAGCTCGCGGGCGTAACCGCGGTCGGCGGGGAAATAAAGCTGCATCCATTTCGGTCCGGGATGCGCCTTTGCCACCTCTTCCAGCGGGATGTTCGACTGCATCGAGAGGATCATCAGGGTGCCGACCGCATTGACCGCCTGGGCGGTGCCGATCTCCTTGGAGACGTGCGCGAGGCCGTGGCTTCCCATCGGCGGCACGATGATCGGGAACGGCAAGCGCTGGCCGAGGATGGTGGTCGTGAGGTCCGGCTTCAGCACGCCCGAAAGGAAATGCGGCTCGATGGGGATGCTTTCCATCGCGCGCAGGTTTTCGCGCTTGGTGTATTCGGCACCGGAGCCGCCGAATATGTAGCCGTAGCCGCCCTTTGGCAGGATCTTCTCGGCTTCGACCTCAAGCTCCGCCAGGTTGATGATGCGCAGGCGTTTCACTTCGGACCCGCCGGAATATTGGATGGCCTCGTCGCCCGCCTGGGCGGTGCCGCCGCGAGCCTCTCCGGGTCCGGGAGACGCCGCCGTCTGTGCGGCGGTCTGCGCGAGTGCCGGCGCGGCGGCCATCGCGGCCGCCATCATCGTTCCGGACATGAGAAAATCCCGCCGCTGGACGTCCATGCATCCCTCCCGTGTATTCGTTCGTTGGGACAAGTGTAGCCGAAAATTCCGCGTTTGACGCTGGGTTAGGCGGACCCAGAAAATCGCCGGTCGAGGCGGGCGATCAGCTCCTGCTCGTCGAAGCCAAGCGCCTTGAGGCGCCCGGCACGGGCGAGCACTGCGAGACCCACGACGGAGGCGGCGAGCAGCACCACGTCGGCCTGGTCGTCGCGCGAATTGAGCGGCGCGCGCGCGGCGGCCTCCGACAGAGCGGTCAGGGCGGCAATCAGCCGGCCATTGAACAGGCGCTCCGCCTCCGGTGGTGCCGCGCCCGATTCCAGCGTGGCGACGGCGGCCGGGAGCGCGCCGCTCACTTTCAGCGATTCGAGCATGGCCCGGGCGGCACCCAGCTGGGTTCCTCCCGATTCGCGCAAGGACCGGACGACCTGGCCCAGATCCTCCGCGGCGAGAGCGAGAACCAGCTCGGCGCGATTGCGGAAATATTCGTAAACCGAGGCCGGCGCATATCCGGCTTCCGCCGCGACCGCGCGCAACGACAAGGCGCCTGCGCCTTCACGCGTGGCGACGCGCCGCGCGGCATCCAGGATCGCGCCGCGGTTCGCCGCCCGCTGGCGGGTCCGGCGCTCGACACGGCGAGCGAGAGCATCACTCATGGCCACATGATATGCGATTCTTGCGGGGAAGTTTCAGCAAAGCAAAACGGCCCGCGGCAGAGCCGCGAGCCGTTGAGCCACTTCAGCGTCTAAGATCTATTTCGCCGCGGGAGGATTGGCTTGCTTGTATGCCGCCGCCGTGGCGCCATAGGCTTTTCCGACCTCTTCCTTCTTCTTCTGATTGGCCAGGATTTTTGCCTGGCGCGCGGTGTCCAGCGCCTTGGCATCGACCGGCGGGTTGCTCTTGTCCTTGGCTTTTACTGCCTCCAACGCGGCCTTGACGGTGGTTTCGTATTCCGCGTTCAGGCAATTCTGGTAATCGTCAGACTTCGCGACGAAATCCTTCGCCGCACCCGCGGCCGCAATGATTTCGGCGCGTGCCGCTGTTTTTCCGTCCGGCATCGTGGGCGCCGCCGGTTCCATGCAGGCTGATTGTGCCAGAGCCGGCATTAAAGCCGGCGCGGCCAGCGCGGCCATCGCGACGGTCAAAAGGCAAAGTCCACGTCTCATTGTTGAAAGCTCCTCTTGCATCCCTAGCCCGAAACGGGGGGGATAAGAGCACAAACCCGTGAGGCGCTCCAAGTCCCTTCATGCGGGCGGACGCTGCACGGCCAAAGCCAGGCCGTCCACCGGGTTTTTTGCGTCCTCGCGCGGCGTGCACTGCAACAACGCCATGATTTCCAGGCCGGATTGCTGAGCCTCGCCGCGCAGATAGTCTTCGCTGTGGCGGTATCGGCGCTTGGGTCCGAGCGCAAAACCTTCAACACTTTGGTGCTCTACCGTACAAAGCAAAAATCCACCGGGGTTCAGCCGGCGCCGGGCGCCGCGGAACACCGGGCCGAGATCGCCGATATAGACAAGAGTGTCCGCGGCGAGGATGAGGTCGTAGGACGGACCATCCTCGGCGAGCACAGCTTCCAGATCGGCGACAGTGAGGCGGTCGTAGACTCCACGGGCGCGGGCTTGCTCGATCATGCGCGGCGAGAGGTCCACGCCATCGAGACGGCGCGCGAGTCCGGCAAAGGCCGCGCCCGTCAAACCGGTGCCGCAACCGAGATCCATGATGTCGAGCGCACGACGGTTGGGGAGCACGAGGTCGGCGAGCTCGCGCAGAATTAGATGCGCACGATAGTTCAGCTCACCGACCATGAGGTCGTCGTAACGGACAGAGAATTGATCGAAGAGATGGCGGACATAGCCCGCCGGTGCACGGCCGGCCGCTTTCATGGCATGCGCGAGAGCGAGCTTGTCGGCCGCGTCTGCCGCGAAGGGAGTGGCTGCAAGCGTGGAGAGATAGTCGATCGCGCGGTCGGGCTCTCCGGCTTCCAGCCACGCGAGCCCGAGCGCGTGGCGCGCGGCGCCGAAACCGGGATCAAGCCGGAGGGCGCGCTCGAACTCCGCGATGGCGGCGGGAAGATCACCGGCCGCCATCAGCGTTTGTCCGTTCGCAACGAGAACCGGAGAAGAAACTTTGCCCGACATGATTCAGCAGAGAGCGCAGCCGGTCCTGGAACTCAAGGGATCACGGGCAACCGCGAGATCGCAAGCGCGGGACCGGCCGACCAGCTGTCGGAGAGCGGAACGCCGTGCTTCTGGATTTCGAGCATGGTGTAGGCATAGCCCTGCTCGATCGAGCGCTCGAACGCCCGCCAGTCGCGCATGCCGATCCCTTCGAGCGGAGGCTCGTAGAGGAAGTCGGCCAAGGCGCGCACGTTCTTGCGCTGAAGATTGCTGCCGACCGTGCCGGCGCGCATCAGGATCGAGATGATCGAGGGCGAGCCGCGCATGCGGTCCTTGATCAGCGAGAACAGCGAGCGTTCGCCGTAGCGCTCGTCGTCGGCGTGAAGATCGATCTCGCCGGAGACATCGACCGCGATGATGGGGCCGCGCGCTTCCTGGGCCATGACGTCGACGGGAAGATTGTTCATCACGCCGCCATCGACGAGCAGATGGCCACCTTCGGCGGTCACGGGCGGAAGGATGCCTGGGAGCGCCACGCTCGCCCTGAGCGCGCGCCACAAGAGACCGGTGCGGTGGACGTAGTCGCGCCCTGTGGTGAGATCGGAGGAGACGCAGAAATAGGGCTTGGCGAGCTCCTCGATCTTGATATCGCCGAAGTGCTTTCTGAGCAGCGCGCTGACTTTGGCGCCGCGGTAGAGCGCGATCAGCGGCACCGTGAGGTCCGACAGCGGCCTGTTGTCGACGAACGCGTCGCGCACGCGGGCGGTCAATTCGGCGATGTCCCATTCCATGGCCATCCCGGCCGCGACGATGCCGCCCATGCTGGTTCCGCCGAGGTAGTCGAAGGGAACGCCGGCCTCGTGCAGCGCTTTCAGCACGCCGATATGCGCGAAGCCGCGTGCGCCGCCACCGGCCAGCACGACGTTCACGGCATTGCCCGAAACGAAGCGGGCCAGGCGCTTGATATCGGCGGTGTTGCCGACTCGGATGTGATGGTGCGTGCCGAACAGGTCGCTCCGGAGCTCGATGTGCTGAGGCAATCCCGGCCGCGCGTTCGAGCCGGGATGCAGCAACAGAAGCTCCGGCTGAGCCCCGATGTCGCGATCGAAGAAGCGGCGCTCGAAGGGGTGCAGCGGCAATCTCTCGTCGGCGCGCGCCACGAGCAGTACCCGGTCGGCCTGCCGCAGGCAGAAGCTCGTCCAAGTGCTGTCGGGCTCGTCGCCTTGGTAAAACACCACGTCGTGTTCGGCTTCGAAACGGTTGAACCATTCGGTGGTTTCGTCGCTGGCCGCCGAGTCGAGCACGGCGGCCTTGGCGCCCATGGCGATCAGCGTCTCGGCGAGGCCGCGCGCGACGGTCGCGTCCCGCAGGCCGCGCTGGAGCGGCACGACGGCAAACGTCTTGGGGCGCGATTGCAGGGTGCCGCCGCGAGTCGTCTGGCGCAACCGGCGCACGACGAGCTTCAAGAGGTTCAGCATGACGCGCGGATAACGCGTCAGAAGGAGGTCGAACACTTTCGGACCGATCCGCAGGAGCTCGGTGTCGCGCAATGCGACCAGAACTGCGGAGTGCGGCTCGCCAGTGAGCAGCGACATCTCACCCACGGTTTCGCCCGCAGGCACGGTCGCGACCAGGCGCCGCGAGCCCTCGTCCTCGGCAACGAAGACGCCAAGCGAGCCGGTCACCACGAGAAAGACCGCGCGGTCGTTTTCGCCGTCGCGCGGCAATTGCGTGCCGCCGGGAAGGCCGAACCAATCCGCTTCGGCGAGCAGGCGCCGGAGCGCGCTCTCTCCCACGTCCTCGAGAATCGCGAAGCTCCTGAGCCGCGTACGGAGGGATTCGGGAAAGATCGAGTCTCTGCTTGAGCTGAAGGGCGCCAGCAGGGCCATATCAACCAGGGAAGATAGCCTCGCATTCATACTAGCAAGCGGCAGCATTCCTGCACGACCTAACCCGCTGGCGAACGCGCCGAAGCGGTTTGTGGCTCCGCGCCGTTCCAAGCGCCCATGCCGGCTCGCGGTTGAGCCATCCTGGCGCATGCCTTGTATCCGTGGTTGAGAGTCCCGCATCGTGGTAAATTGACGGTTACCGCACCCTGCGATGGGCCGTGCTCTGGCCAAAAGGCGGCGGCACCCGGATAATCGGACCTACGCGATGATGACCCGAGTCGTTGTACTTCTTGTTGCCGTGCTGCTTGCCGCCTGTGCGGGCGCAAGAGGGCCGAGTTACGACCAGCAGCTGGCGGCGATGAAGTCCCGGCTGCTGGTGCTGGTCGCGGAGGAACGGGGCCGGGCGGGCGCCAAATCGCTCCGTCTCGATCCGCAACTGGTCTTCGCAGCACAGGCCCATTCCGACGACATGGCGCGGAAGCGCTCGTTCGACGCGATGAACCCCGACGGCAACCTGGCGGTGAACATCCTGCTGAGGGATCCGCGATTCGGCGGTTTCGTCGCTGAGAACAGCGCCGCCCAATATTTCACGCCGGCGGCGGGACTGGATCCCGACGCCATGGCGCGCGGCTTCCTTCAGATCTGGCTGGCGAGCCCAACCCACCGGAACAATGTCGTGTACCGGGAGTTCGACCGTGCGGGCATTGGAATCGCGGTGAACGGCAACACAGTTTATGCCGCCGCGGTCTTTGCCACCGATCTCGGGCTTTCGGGGCCGCGCTAGGTAATGGGCGAGTCGGCGGCCATCCGGTCGTACCGCGAGTTCTGGCCCTATTATTTGAACGAGCACAAAAGGCGTGAGACCCGCGCGCTGCATCTCGCAGGTACAGGCGTTGCAACCGCGCTGCTGGTGGCGGGGATCGTTGGCGCGAACCCCTGGCTGCTGGTCTCAGCCGTTCTTGCCGGCTACGGACCGGCGTGGTTCGCGCATGTTGCGGTGGAGAAGAACAAGCCCACGACGTTCCGCTATCCCGTCTGGTCGCTGATCTCCGATTTCCGCATGGCCGGCACATGGCTTGCGGGCGGTCTTCATCGCGAACTTCAGCGCGCCGGAATCGACGCGCGGTAACCACCCGTTAACCTTAGAATTCCAAAGTGTCGCTGGCGGAAGGTGCGATTCGGACTGATGAGGTTCCTTTACACCATATCTCGGTATCGCTACCTTAGTTTGGGTGCAGCACACTGCAAAACGGCAATATGAAGCAAACTCTCCACTGGAACGTGTCGGGGATTCCGCCCGAGGCCCGCGACGTAGCCCGCGCCGCTGCAACCAAAGAGGGGCTGTCGGTCGGCGATTGGCTGACCCGGCGCATACTCGCGGAGCACGGCTCGGCCGGCGCCCCCGCTGTCCTGGGCGAGCGCAACAGCGCTGAGCCTGAGGTGCGGCCGGAGGCCAAGCCTTTGGGCCCCCGGCTGGTCCGGATCGACACCGAGCCCGACCTTGCGTCGCGCCGGGTGGAAGAGTCGCTGCGCCTCTTGTCCAAGCGCATCGAGGTCAGCGAGCGCACGCAGAGCGACGCGCAGCGCACCTTGAGCACCGTTGCGACCGAGATCCAGACCGCAAGCCGCGACCAGGCCGAAGCCTTCGCGCGCTTTGCCGAGCGCATCGAGCGCGTCGAGAAGAATTCCGACACCGCGCCGCTGCGCGACGCCGTGCGGGGACTGCATCAGGGCGTTGCCCGGCTGACCGAGCAGATCGGCAAGACCGCGGCGGAGTCCGCCGGTCAAGTCGGCGTGCTCGCCAGCAGCGTCGAGGCGATGGCGCTCAAGATTGCGTCGGTGCGCGACGAATCGGTTCGGCTCGAGCACGCCATCGAGGAGCGGCTGAACGCGTTTTCCGAGCGCGTCCGGCAGATGGAAGAACTGGTCCAGGCCGCGCCGGGATCGCAAGAGGTTCTGGAGACCCGAATCGCCTCGGCGGAAGTCCGGATGCGCGAGGCCCTCTCGCAGCATGCGGACTCGGTCGAGCGCGATCTCGGCACGATCGTCGCCCGCCTCGGCGATGTGGAACAGGCCCGCGGCCAGGGCCACATCCAGGAAACGATCGCGACCTTGAACCGGCGGTTCGAGACATCGGAGCGCCGAAGCAAGGAGGTCCTGGCAACGCTTCAGGCGGGCCTGTCCGACGCAACGGCGCGAATCTCGCGGCTGGAACCGCCATCGGACGGCGAACCCGAGACGGGCGTGCTTACGATCCCGCCGAGCGAGAGCAGCGTTGCGCTGGACGATCTTGGAGACGAGGACGAATCGGCCGAGATCCCGCCGGTGGAAACGGCTGGGGCGCGCGAGTACCTCGCTCAGACGCGGCGCGCGGCGCAAATTGCCGCCGACCCGACAACCCCCAGCCCCTGGCAGATACCCGGTATGACGGGACGCACGCGCGCGCCCAGCCGAATCGCCCGGACGGCCATCCAGGGGTTCTTTGTCCTCCTGGTGATGTGCACGGGCTTCCTGCTGATGCAATATTTCGGTCCCCGGCCCGACGAGGGGAGCGTTTTTGGGGCGGCCGCTCCAGAACTGCGCGCGCTTCAGGCGAGAGCCAGCGAGGGCGTCGCGGACGCAGAGCTCCTGCTGGGCCTGAAATACGCGGACGGCGACGGCGTCGCGGCGAACGACGCCGAAGCTGCCCTATGGCTGGAGCGGGCGGCACAGAAAGGCGAGGCCGTGGCCCAGTATCGCCTGGGCGCGCTCTATGAGAAGGGGCTTGGCGTCCCGGCCGATCCCGGCATGGCGGCCGACTGGTACGCCAAGGCGGCCGAACTCGGCAACGTCAAGGCGATGCACAATCTCGCGGTCGCCTATGCCAACGGCAGCGGGCGGGAGAAGGACTACGGTGAGGCCGCACGCTGGTTCCGTTCCGCCGCCGAGCGCGGCCTTGCGGACTCGCAATTCAATCTGGCCGTGCTGCACGAACGGGGCCTCGGCGTCGCCACCTCGTTGTCGGAAGCCTACCGGTGGTACGCGATCGCGGCTGTCCAGGGGGACGACGAATCGAGCACGCGCGTGGAGGCCCTGCTCTCGCAGATCCCGGCCGCCGAGCGCGCTCAAGCCGACAAGGCTGCCGAAGCCTTCCAGGGCGCGCCGACCGACCCCGCTGCCAATGAAGCGCCGCTCCTTTCGCAGGTGCTGAACTAGCGCCGGACCCTCCCGGCGGGAAATCCGAATTCAGAAATTGGAAAATAGGCTTATTCTAAGTTCCGTTTTCTGAGTTCGATTCCCGGCCGCCATGGAACTGTACCTCCCCGTCGCCGAGATGTCCGTCAACTGGGCCATGATCCTCGGCATGGGTGCCGCTGTCGGGTTCCTGTCCGGCATGTTTGGCGTGGGCGGTGGGTTCCTGATGACGCCGCTTCTGGTGTTCTACGGCATTCCTCCCGGGATTGCGGTGGCGACCCAGGCAAGCCACATCACGGCGTCGTCTCTCTCGGGCGCGCTGACGCAATGGCGCCGCCAAGCCGTGGATACAAAGATGGGCGCGGTCCTGCTGACCGGCGGCCTCACCGGCTCGGCTCTCGGCGTCTACCTGTTCCAGATTCTAAGGGACCTCGGCCAGATCGAGCTCGTCGTGAACGGCAGCTATGTGATCCTGCTGGGTTCGATCGGCGGACTCATGCTGAACGAGAGCGTCCGCGCCATACGCGCGGCGCGCGCGGGCAACGCGCGGCCGCCGGTCAAGGCGCACCAGCACAGCTGGATCCACGGCCTGCCGCTGAAGATGCGGTTCCGCCGGTCGCGGCTCTATATCAGCGTCATCCCGCCGATCATCCTGGGCTTGATCGTCGGCATGCTCACCGCCGTGATGGGGATCGGCGGCGGCTTCATCATGATCCCGGCGATGATCTACCTCTTGAGGATGCCGACCAACGTCGTCATCGGCACGTCGCAGTTCCAGATCCTGTTCGTGACGGCGGCCGCGACGATCCTTCACGCCGCGAGCGATCAGACGGTCGACATCGTGCTGGCGTTCCTGCTCGTTGCCGGCGGCGTTATCGGCGTGCAGATGGGCGTGCGTGTCGGCTCGCAGATGCGCGGCGAGCAATTGCGGGCGCTGCTCGCGATCCTGGTGGTGGCGGTCGCGCTGAGGCTGCTGGTCGGCCTGGTGCAAACGCCTGAGGACATCTATTCCATCGTGGCGGGGACGCCGTGATGAACAAACCATCCGTGTGGTGTGTGATTGCGGCGATGCTGTTTACACCGTCAACCGCGAGCGCCGCCGACCTCGTCTCGGGTCTTTCGACCGATCTCATCGAGATCACGTCGAACTTCACCGGCGCGGACATCGTGCTGTTCGGCGCCATCGAGCCGGTCGAAGAACTGGGCCCGGCGGGCGCCCAGGATCTGGTCGTCGTGATCCGGGGGCCTGCGCTCGACATGACGGTGAGGCGCAAGGAGCGAATCCTCGGCGTCTGGGTCAATCGCGAGCAGGTCCTCTTCACCGGACTCCCCGGATACTACTTCCTCGCGAGCACGCGCCCGCTGGACGATATCGCGTCGGTGCCGACGCAAGAGCGCTTTCGCCTGGGCACGGCCAATCTCCAATATGCGACGAGCGTAGCCATCCCTCGCGAGGAAGCCGACGCGTTCCGTGCTGCCGCGATCCGCGACCGCAAGCGCGAGAGTCTCTATTGGGAGAGCCCGACGGGCATCGAGTTCCTGTCCCGCACGCTGTTCCGCGCGCGCATCCCGGTGCCCGCATCGGTGCCGCCCGGCCTGTACAACGCCGAGGTCTATCTGTTCCAGGGTGGCACGGTGGTGAGCGCGCAGTCCTCGCCGCTGTTCATCGACAAGACCGGCTTCGAGCGGCGCTTGTACGACTTCGCCTATCAACGCTCGCTGGCCTACGGCATCGCGTCGGTGCTGATGGCGATGGTGCTGGGCTGGGGCGCCTCGGTGGCATTCCGCCAGCGGACGTGAACCATTCCGTTTAACGATTAATCGACTCCGACACCAACCTCGCTCGCTCCTGAGATTGGGGCGTGTTACCTTATTTTGGTCAGCCTATTCGCTGAGCATCCAATGCGGATCATGCAGAAGTTTGTCAAATTGTTCCTGGCAATACTGGGGTTTTCGGGCGTGGCTATATCTGTCCATGCAGCGGCCGTTGCTGGACAGACTGATCCACCACCTGGAGTTTTCATTTCCAGCGGGAACCGCCTAATTGGCAAAAGGTGGGATTCAGGAACGCTTGCATTGGAGTTCCCAAAGCGCGGCACCGACGGAACAATCTCGGTTACAGTTCGGTTTCGAGCACAAGCGGGAGGCACTCTAGGTTGGCTTGAGATAGAAACGCCCGGCTGGAAGCTGGATGCGAGCCCATTTGTGGAACGTCTCGCATCGCCACTTCCAAACAGACTTAAACTCTCAGCTGAGCCAGACGAGTTTGGACAATTTCATGAAATGATACTTGATATTCCCTACCTAAGACCATCAAGGGACAGTACCTCACCCTTGTGCATGAATTTGGAGCTATTGATACTTGATGGTCGAGTTGTCGATAATACTGAAACTGAACTTTCTGACGAACAATGCGAGATGTAGACGTCCTCGGCGGAAACTGAACTCTCCGCGATGATGGCGCGGCCCGCACGGTCCTTTGGGTGCGCGCGGTCATGCTGCAAAAAGACGGCCGATCAAGTGAACGCCTGGATGCCGGTCTGGGCGCGGCCGAGGATCAGGGCGTGGACGTCGTGCGTGCCTTCATAGGTATTCACCGACTCGAGATTCAGGACGTGGCGGATCACGCCGTACTCGTCCGAGATGCCGTTGGCGCCGTGCATGTCGCGGGCGACCCGCGCGATCTCGAGCGCCTTGCCGCAATTGTTGCGCTTCAGGAGCGAGATCGCTTCCGGGGGCGCGTTGCCGTCATCGAACATCCGCCCCAGCCGCAGCGCGCCCGACAGACCCAAGGCGATTTCGGTCTGCATGTCGGCGAGCTTTTTCTGGATGAGCTGGTTGGCGGCCAGCGGCCGGCCGAACTGGGTGCGCTCGAGGACATAGCGCCTTGCCGCGTGCCAGCAGAATTCGGCGGCGCCCATCGCGCCCCAGACGATGCCGTAGCGCGCCTTGTTGAGACAGCCGAACGGCCCGGACAGGCCCTTGGCCTTCGGCAACAGATTCGCTTCCGGAACGAAGCAATCCTGAAGCACGATCTCTCCGGTCGGCGAAGTGCGCAGGCTGAACTTCCCCTCGATCTTGGGCGTCGAGAAGCCCTTCGTGTCGCGCTCGACGATGAAGCCGCGGATCGCGCCGTCGTCGCCCTTGGCCCAGACGATGGCGAGGTCGGCCGAGGGTGCGTTGCTGATCCAGGTCTTGGCCCCGGTGAGGCGGAAGCCGCCGGGGGCGGACACAGCGCGCGTTTTCATCGAGCCTGGATCCGAGCCATGGTCCGGCTCGGTCAGGCCGAAACAGCCGAGCCATTCGCCGGTCGCGAGCTTGGGCAGATATTTGCCGCGCTGCTCAGCCGTGCCGTAGGCATGGATCGGATGCATCACCAGCGAGCTTTGCACGCTGAGCAGCGAGCGGTAGCCGGAATCCACGCGCTCGAGCTCGCGCGCGATCAAGCCGTAGGCGACATGCGAAAGACCGGCGCCGCCCTCGCCTTCGGGCAAGGTCGCGCCGAAGAAGCCGAGCTCGCCCATGCCGCGGACAACGGAGCGGTCGAAGCGCTCGTGACGGAAATCGTCGCGCACGCGCGGCACAAGCTGCTCGTCGGCAAACCGCCGCGCCTGGTCGCGGACCATGCGTTCCTCGGCCGCGAGCTGCGGCTCCAAGAGCAGCGGATCGGCCCAATCGAACTGCGCATCTGCCATCGGCGTATCCTAATCGGGTTTGAGAAATTCCAACGCGGCGTCCTTATAGACGCGGTCGCCGACGGTGGAGTGGTGATTCCGGCGCGGCACGGTCAAGGCGCGCCCCTTGGCAAACGCCTGCGCCAAGGGCTCGGACGGACCGGACGTGTCATCCAGCTCGCCGCAAACCACCAGAACCGGATGCGTCATCGCGCCAAGCTCCGGCGGTTGGAAGACGCGGCGCGGGCGCCGGATGCAGGCGGCGAGCGCCACAAGATCGTTTCCGGCCCGCTCGCAGAAGGTGCGAAACGCCAACGCTTCCGGATCGACGATCGTCGAGGGGTCTTCCGCCAGCAGTCCATCGGCGATGATCTCGGCGCGCTCGCGCGAAGCACGGAAGTATTTCTCGCCGACACCTGCCAGGATCACCCGCCTCAGTTGACGCGGCGAATCGTGTATCAGGCGGATGGCGAGATAGCCGCCCATCGAGTAGCCCATGATGTCGGCCCGCTCGATGCCGAGCGCCGCGAGCACGGCCAGGATATCGGACGCCATCAGGCCTTCCTCGTAGGACGGCGGGTCGTGAGGCTTGCCCGATTGCCCGTGCCCGCGGCAGTCGATGGCGACCAGGCGCCGGCCGGCGCGCACAAGCGTCTGATACCAGTTGGTGTTCGCCCAGGTGATGGCGCGGCTGGCCCCGAAGCCGTGAACCAGAACGACCGGCAGACCCTCGCCCGAGGTTTCGTAGGCGATGGGGCTGCCGTCCGCGGCGGAAGCAAAGTCGGTCATGGCCGCCGTTCATTGCGGTTTTGCCGCAGAGAGGCAAGGGACTTCAAGAAGCAGGGGACTTCAAGAAGACGGCCAAGTCTGCGATTCTCGACTCATGGCGCCGGGCGACCAGATCAAGCACTTCTCCTATGCGGCGCCGGACGACCCGCGCCTGAAGCGGCTGGTCATCCGGGTGGTCGAGACCATGACGGGCCAGCCTTATTTGAAGAGCCTCTACGACGAACACCGGCTGAACCCGATCCCCGGCGAAAGCTTCTGGTCGGCGGCGCTGCGGAACCTCGAGCTCAAGATCTCCTACAACGAGGAGGCGCTGGCGCAGCTGCCGGGGACCGGCCCTCTGGTGGTTGTGGCGAACCATCCGTTCGGCGTGCTCGACGGTCTGATCATCTCCTATCTCATATCGCTGGTGCGGACCGACTTCCTGGTCCTGACCAACAGCGTGCTCTACCAGGCCGACGAGATCCGCGACCATCTGCTGCCGATCGATTTCGCGGAAACGAAAGAGGCGCTCAGCACCAACCTCAAATCGCGCGCGGCGGCCAAGGCGCATCTCCTGCGCGGGGGCGTCCTGGTCGTGTTTCCGGCGGGCGGCGCATCGACGGCGCCCAAGCTGTGGAGCAAGCGGGCGATCGACGCGGAGTGGAAGAACTTCGCCGCGCGCCTGATCACGGCCGCCAAGGCGCCGGTGGTGCCGGTCTACTTCGCCGGACAGAACAGCCGGCTGTTCCAGATCGCGAGCCATATCAGCATGACGCTCAGGCTGTCGCTGTTCTTCAAGGAGGTCTATGACAAGATCGGCAGCGAGCTGCGCGTCCAGATCGGCGACGCGATTCCCTATTCCGAACTGGAAGATTTGGACCGGACCAAGCTGATGGAGCATCTGCGCCGCAAGACCTACGAGCTTGGCGCGTCGATACCGCATAAGCGGATACGCGGGCGGCGTCCCGGCCGCACGCGGCGCCCGGGCCCATGAACCAGCCGGACCTGGACCAAGGCGAGCCTCCGCGTGTCGCGCTGTTCGTGACCTGCCTTGCCGACATGTTCCGTCCGCAGATCGGGTTTGCCGCCGCCAAGCTGCTGGAACAGGCCGGCTGCACGGTGGAGGTCCCGCTGCAGAGCTGTTGCGGCCAGCCGGCGTATAACGGGGGCGACGTAACGGCGGCAGCGGCGGTGGCGCGCAATGTCATCGTGACCTTCGAGCCGTACCGATTTGTCGTGGCGCCGTCGGGATCGTGCGCGGGCATGATCCGCGTGCACTATACGAGATTGCTGGCGGACGATGCGGCGTGGGCCAGGCGCGCCGAAGCGCTTGCTGCGAAGACGCACGAATTGTTCTCGTTCCTGGTGAATGTGCGCGGCGTCACGGCGGTTGCCGCGGAATGCCGCGCGAACGTCGCCTACCACGATTCATGCTCATCGCTGCGCGAGATGGGCGTAAAGGCCGAGCCGCGGCAGCTGCTGTCGTCGGTGGGCGGGCTGCGCCTGTGCGAGCTCAAGGAGCCGCAGACCTGCTGCGGCTTCGGCGGGTTCTTCTCGGTCAAGTATCCGGACGTTTCAGCCCGCATGGCCGACGACAAGATCGCCGATGCCGTGAGCACGGGGGCGGAGATGCTGGTCGGCGGCGACCTCGGATGCTTGCTGCATTTGTCCGGACGGATGGCACGGCGCGGAGACAGATTGGCGGTGCGCCATGCTGCCGAAGTGATGGCCGGCTTTGCGTCGCAACCCGCACTCGGCGAGGACAAGGCTTGAGCGAGGCGCACCGATTCCCGCAAGCGGCACGCGCGGCGCTCGCCGATACGCGCCTGCAAAGCGCGCTGACGCACCTCAAGGAGGGCTTCCAGGTCAAGCGCGCGCAAGCCTTTGCGGGGTTGACCGACGTAGAGGGCTTGCGTGAAGCGGCGCGTGCGATCCGCGCGCACGCGCTGTCGCACCTCGACGAGCTGCTGCTGCAGTTCGAGGCCAAAGTCGAGGCGAACGGCGGACATTTGCATTGGGCGCGCGACGCAGGCGAAGCGCGCGAGATCATCACCCGGATCCTTACCGAGCGGGGCGCGCGCGCCGTCACCAAGGGCAAGTCCATGGTGTCGGAAGAGATCGAGCTGAACGCGCATCTCGAGCGCCACGGCATCGCGCCCATCGAGACCGATCTCGGCGAGTACATCATCCAGCTGCGCAAGGAACGGCCGAGCCACATCGTCGCGCCCGCGTTCCATCTGCACCGGAGCCAGGTCGAGCAGAATTTCCGCGAGACGCACGGCCACTTGGATGCGAACCGTTCGCTCGACAGCCGGCCTGCGCTCGTGGCCGAGGCGCGTGCGGTGATGCGCCAGCATTTCGAGGCGGCCGATGCCGGGATCACCGGCGCGAACTTCCTGGTGGCGGAAACCGGCACCGCGATCATCGTCACCAACGAAGGCAACGGCGATCTGACGCGCCTGCTGCCCAAGGCGCATATCGTGGTCACCGGCATCGAGAAGGTCGTGCCTTCGCTCGGCGACGTGTCGATCCTGCTGCGGCTGCTGACGCGCTCGGCGACGGGGCAGGACATCACCTCCTATGTCAGCCTGATGAGCGGGCCGAAGCGCGGTCGCGACGCCGACGGACCGGAGGCATTCCATGTCGTGCTCGTGGACAACGGGCGCAGCACGCTGCTCAACGGGCCTGCGCGCGAGATCCTGCAATGCATCCGCTGCGGTGCGTGCCTCAACCACTGTCCGGTCTACGGCGTGATCGGCGGCCACGCCTACGGCGCGGTCTATCCGGGGCCGCTCGGGGCGGCTCTCGATCCGGGGCTCGACGGGATCGCGAAGACCTACGATCTGCCCAACGCGTCAAGCTTCTGCGGGCGCTGCGATTCGGTGTGCCCGGTGAAGATTCCGCTGACGCGGATCATGCGCTATTGGCGCAACGAAGCGTTCGCGCATGGACTGCCGTCCGGCTGGTTCAATTTCGGCTTGAGCTGGTGGGGCGCTTTCGTGCGAAGGCCGCGCCTCTATCGCCTGGCTGCGGGTCTGGCGGCGCGCGTCTTGCGGCTGGCGGCTGGACGGAGCGCACGGCTGAACTCGTTTCCGATGTTGCGCGGATGGTTCACCGCCCGCGACCTACCCAAGCCGGCGCGGACAAGCTTCCAATCGCAATGGCGGAGAACACGGCGATGACGGCGCGCGAAGCCATCCTCGCCGCGGTGCGCGCCGGACGCCGTGAGGAAGCAGCGCCCCGTTATGCGCTGCCCCCCTGGCCGGGCGACACCATCGCGCAGTTTGCCGCAAGGGCACGAGCGACGGCCGCCGAGGTGCACGAGATCGCGCAAGTACTCGATGCGCCCGAAGCGATCTGGTCGATCCTTGTGGAGAAGAACGCGGCGCGGCACGTGCACATCCCGCGAAACTCCGCGGTCAACGAGCTTCCGTGGCAGCGCGCACCGGGCCTCACGGTGAAAAGCGAGCGGCCGTCGGGTTCGGATTCGGCGGTGTCGTTCGCCGACTACGCCATCGCCGAGACCGGCACGCTGGTGTTCTTCTCGGGTGAGCGAAGCTCATCGTCGTGGCATTTCCTCCCGGGTTGGGAGTTCGTGGTCCTCCGGCGCCATCTGATCGTCCCCCGGTTGGAAGACGTGATCGCGTCCCTGGCGCGCGAGGAAGGAATGCCGGCGACGGTCAATCTCGTGACCGGACCCTCGCGCACCGCCGACATCGAGCAGACCATCGAGCGCGGCGCGCACGGCCCGCGCGAGCTGTGCATTCTGATTGCGGGCTGAACCGGTTCGCGTGCTTGCGTCGAACGTCCGATGAGCGGTAGTAGCAGGGGTAGCCCGTATCCGCGTTCCATGACGATCGATCCTGCTCCCGAAGAAACCGCCGCACCGTCCTGGCCGTCGCGTTTCCCAAAGGTTTTCCGCCATCGCAATTACCGCCTGTTCTTCGCCGGGCAGACGATCACGCTGATCGGCGGCTGGATCCAGTCCGTCGCGCTGAGCTGGCTGGTCTATCGCTTGACGGAGTCGCCTCTCCTGCTGGGTCTGGTGTCGTTCGTGTCCCAGGCGCCGATCTTTTTCGTCACCCCTTTTGCCGGCATGATCGCCGACCGCGCCGACCGGCGGAAAGTGTTCATGATCACGCGCAGCTTGAGCATGGTCCAGGCGGCGATCCTGACGGTGATGATGCTCACCGGCTTCATCAACGTCACGATCATCATTCTGCTGGCGCTGGCGCTCGGCATCATCACGGCGATCGAGGTGCCGACGCGGCAGTCCTTCACCGTCGACATGGTCGGCCGCGAGGATCTGCGCCAGGCGATCGCCTTCAACGCGATGATGTTCAACTTCACGCGCACGGTGGGCCCCGCGATGGGCGGCGTGATCGTCGCCGCGATCGGCGAGGGATTGTGCTTCCTCCTGAACACGATCTCATCGGGCGCGGTTGTGATCAGCCTCTTCCTGATGCGGCTGGTGCCGCGCGAGCCCCGGCCCCACACGCGGCCGTGGGAGGATTTGAAGCAGGGCTTCCTCTACGTGACGCGGCATCCGCACATCCGGATGGTGCTGTTTCTCACGACGGTCTGCTCGTGCTTCGGCACGTCCTATCTCGCGCTGATGCCGGCGTTTGCGCGGGACGTGCTCAATCAGGGCGCCGACGGGCTCGGGTACATCATTGCGGCGTTTGGCGGAGGCGCAGTGGTGGGCGCCGCGATGGTGTCGCGCGTTCACGAACGCCATCTCAAGCTGCTGCCGACGGTCATGGCCGTGCTGCTGGGCATCAGTCTCATCCTGTTCGCCAATGCGCAGTCGCTGCTGCTCGCGATCGTGCTCGTGATGCCGACCGGCTTCGCCTATCTCGCGATCGCCGTGTCCAGCAACACGCAGGTCCAGACCATGGCGGAAGATGCCATGCTCGGTCGCGTGATGGCGTTCTACGCGATGGGCGCGCTCGGAAGCCCGCCGCTGGGCGCCCTGCTTCTGGGCTCCATCGCGGACCGGATCGGCGTCCCGAACGCGTTCATGATGGCCGGCGGCATCTGCCTGATCGCCGCTGGTATTTCACTTGCGAGTCTGAGGCGGCGAGGGTTGATTGGTGCACCCGGCAAGCCGGCCGGCTGAGCCCGCCTCGCTCCTGGCGAAGGGCGTCAAATTGCGCGAGATTGGACCTGGATTTTGTGGCCTTTGAAGGTTTATCCGGGCTCGGCGGAATGATTGTGCAGCAGGCGACGTTCGCAATCGAGGCTTGGCCATGAGCGGAGGCGCCAGGGGCATGGGTCCGCCGGGGAGCCCTGCGCAGCCTCTACCCCAGGTGATTCAGACACTGCGGCAGGCGTGGGGCCTGCATCAGCAGGGACAACTCGCGCAGGCTGAGGCGCTCTATCGCGAAGTGCTCAGGATGCAGCCCGACAATTCCGATGCGCTGCATTTCCTGGGTGTCCTGGAATCGCAGCGTGGGCGGCGCGAGGCCGGGCTGGCACTGATCGATCGCGCAGTCGCGGTCAATCCCCGCAACATCGCGGCATTATACAATCGCGGCGGTATCCTGCGCGACATGGGACGGCTCGAGGAGGCTCTGCAAAGTTACGATCGCGCCCTCGTACTGAAGGCCGATCATTTCGGCGCACTCAACAACCGCGGCGCGGTGCTGCACGATCTCAAGCGCCACGATGAGGCCGTGGCGAGCTACGATCGCGCCATCGCGGTCAAGCCCGATCACGCCGATGCCTACTCCAACCGCGGCAATTCGCTGATCGAGCTCGGGCGCTTCGAGGACGCGCTCCAGAGCTTCGATCGCTCGCTTGCCATCGTGCCGGCCTCGGCCGCGCATTTCGGGCGCGGCAATGCGCTGGCGAGTCTCGGGCGGCTCGAGGAGTCGCTGGACAATTACCAACGCGCGCTGTCGCTGATGCCGGATGATGCGCGCGTCCTGAACAATTGCGGCAACGTGCTGGCGCGGATGAACCGGCACGAGGAGGCGGTGGAGAGCTTCAGTCGCGCGATCATCGCCGATCCGGAATATGCCGAAGCTTGCAAGAATCGCGGCAATGCCTTGATCCACCTCAAACGTCCCGCCGAAGCGCTGGCCAGTTACGACCAGGCGCTTGGGTTGCGCCCCGATCATGCGGAGTCGCTGTACGGCCGCGCGCACGCGCTGAGCGAACTGAAGCGGGATGACGAGGCGGTTGCCGGCTATCGGCAGCTGCTTCGCGCCAAGCCCGACCATCCTTACGGGCAAGGGATGCTGCTCTATGCGAAGCGCACGGCGTGCGATTGGCAGGATCATGCCGCCCTGGTCGCCGAGGTCGTGCAAGGTGTCCGCGAGCGCAGGCGAATGGCGACCCCGCTCGCGTTCCTCGCGGTTTCGGAGTCGGAGCAGGACAACGCGCAGTGCTCGCGCGTTCTGATGCAAGACAGGTTCAAGCCGACGTCTCAACCGCTGTGGCGCGGCGAGCGTTATCGCCACGACCGCATCCGGCTGGTCTATCTCTCCGCCGATCTCGGTGCGCACGCCGTGGCGACCCAGATTGCCGGCGTGTTCGAGCGGCATGACCGCTCCCGATTCGAAACCATAGCCATGTCGTATGGCGGCAACGACAGAAGCGCCATGCGCGCGCGGCTGGAGCGCGCCTTCGAGCGGTTCTTCGACATCCAAGGCAAGAGCGATGCCGAAGCGGCTTCGCAGATCCGAGCAATGGAAGCGGACATCGTTGTCGATCTCACCGGGCTGACGGGGCGCAGCCGCCCCGGCATCCTTGCGCTCAGGCCCGCCGGACTCCAAGTGCAGCATCTGGGATTTGCCGGAACGCTGGGCGCCGACTATGTCGATTACGTCATCGCGGACAATTTGGTCATTCCGGAGCACAACCAGCGCCACTATGCGGAGAAAGTGGTCTATCTGCCGGATTCGTATATGCCGACCGATAGCGGACGCGCGATCGCCAGAACGGCGAGTCGGGCCGAGGCCGGCCTTCCCGAAAAGGGGTTCGTGTTCTGCGCGTTCAACAACAGCTACAAATTCTCGCCGGAGGTGTTCGACGTCTGGATGCGTCTGCTTGCCGCCGTCGAAGGAAGCGTGCTCTGGCTGCCGGCGGCCAACGAGTCCGCGCGCCGCAATCTCGTCCGGGAGGCCGAAGCACGCGGGGTCGCGGGGTCACGGCTCGTCTTCGCATCGTATGTGGCCTCGGACGCGGAGCATCTCGCGCGGCTGGCCTTGGCCGATCTCTTTCTCGACACCCGCCCGTATAACGCCCATTCATCGGCCAGCGATGCGCTGTGGGCGGGCGTTCCTGTGCTGACGCAGCCGGGGGACACCTTTGCCGGACGGGTCGGCGCGAGCCTGCTTCGGGCCTGCGGCCTTGACGAGCTGATTGCGGATTCGACCGCGTCCTATGAAACGACCGCGCTCAACCTGGCGCGAGATGAGATCGCGCATGCGGCGCTCAAGGCAAAGCTCCAGCGCAACCGTCTCTGCTCCCCGCTGTTCGATACCGCCGCCTTCACGCGACATCTGGAAGCGGCGTATTCGACCATGTGGGAGACTCATCAGCGCGGGCGGGAGCCTCAGTCCTTCAGCGTGAAGCGGATGGACGCATGAACGACGCCCTGCTCCAGAGCGCCGTGCGCTTTCAAGATGCGGGCCAGGTCGCGGAAGCGGCGCGGCTCTACAGCGAAATCATCCGCGGCAACCCGACACATTTCGAGGCGCTGTACCGGCTGGCCATGATCCACCTCCAGAGCGGGCGGACGGCCGATGCCGAACACCTGCTGGCCGCGGCGATACGAGTCCAGCCGCAGGTCCCCGAAGCGCATTACGCGCACGGCTGCGCGCTGCAAAGCCTCCAGCGGCACGAGGACGCGTTGCGATCGTTCGCGCGGACGCTTGCCCTGCGGCCCGAGTATCTGGAGGCGCGGAACAATCGCGGCGTTTCGCTGCTGACGCTCAAGCGCTACGACGAAGCGCACTCATGCTTCGAGAAGGTCCTTGCCGTGAGGCCCGGCCTCGCGCCGGTGGAAAGCAACCGGGCAGCGGCGCTGTCCGGTTTGGGCCGGCACGAGGAGGCGCTGGCCGCGAGCGAACGGGCGACAAGCGCAAGTCCCGACGTTGCGCTCGCCTGGTTCAACAAAGGCGCCGCACTTGCGGGACTGGACCGCTTCAAAGAGGCGCTGCTTGCCTTCGACAGGGTTCTTGCGCTGGCCCCGCACTATGTCGATGCCTTGACCTACCGTGGCGTTGCGCTCGCGATGCTGAACCGTCACGAGGATGCGGTGGACGCGTACAATGCGGGACTGCTTCTGGCGCCGGGACAGATCGACCTCCTGTACAACCGCGCGACCTCGTTCCTCGCGCTGAAGCGCTTTCCGGATGCGATGGCCGACTGCGAGTCGGTGCTGAGCATGGACCCGGACTTCAAATATACGCGCGGAGCCCTGATCCACTGCCGCTTGCAGCTTGGCGACTGGCGCGATCTGACGGCCGATACGGAAAGGGTGCTTGCGGATTCGCGCGCCGGACGCCAAGCACTGCGGCCGCTGCACTGTGCGCTCATCTCCAACGAGGAGAGCGATCAGCTCCAGTGCTCCCGCACGTGGACGCAGCATGATTGTCCCCCATCCCCATCGCCGCTGTGGCGCGGCGAGCGTTACGACCATTACAAAATTCGCATCGCCTATGTGTCGGCGGATTTTCGTACCCATGCCGTGGCGAGCCTGATGGCTGGACTCTTCGAGCAGCACGACAAGACGCGGTTCGAAGTCTCTGCGATCTCGTTGCGGGATCAGCAGGACAGTATGAGCGAGCGGTTGGAAAGCGCGTTCGATCGCTTCGTGCCGGCCCATGGCCATGACGACGATGAGGTCGCGCGGCTGATGCGGGAGATGGAGATCGACATCGCCGTCGACCTGATGGGTTACACCGAGGGCAGCCGCACGCGAATCTTCGCGCGCCGTCCGGCGCCGCTTCAGGTCGCGCATCTTGGGTTTCCCGGAACCATGGGGGCGAGCTACATCGACTACATCATCGTGGACCCGGTCCTTGTGCCGCCCGAGCGGCAAGTCCACTACGCCGAGAAGCTCGTTCACCTGCCGCACTGCTACATGCCGGGCGACGACAAGCGTGCGGTCGCGCAGCCGCCGACCCGAAGAGAGGCCGGGCTTCCCGACAAGGGCTTCGTCTTCTGCTCGTTCAACATCATCGCCAAGATCGCTCCGCCGATGTTCGACGTCTGGATGCGGCTTCTCAAAAACGTCGAGGGAAGCGTGTTGTGGCTGTCTCCCGCCAAAGCGCCCGCTGCCGACAATCTCAGGAGGGAGGCGGAGGCGCGGGGCGTCGATGGTACGCGGCTTGTGTTCGCGCCGTTCGTCGCAGGCCCCGAGCAGCACCTGGCGCGGCTTTCGCTTGGCGACCTGTTCCTCGACACGCTCCCCTACAATGCGCATGCCGGCGGCTCGGACGCGCTTTGGGCCGGCGTGCCCATCGTCACCTGCAAGGGCAAGACGTTCGCGGGGCGCGTCGGCGCGAGTCTGCTCGGCGCGATCGGGTTGCCGGAACTCGTTGCCGAGTCGCTCGACTCGTATGAGTCGCTTGCGCTGAGGCTTGCGCGCGAGCCGCAAATGCTGGAGGGCGTCAAAGCGAAGCTGCTGCGCAATCGCAAGACGGAGCCGCTGTTCGACACTAGACGTTTCACGCGAAATCTCGAGGCCGCCTATCTCGCCATATGGGAGAGACAGCAGCGCGGCGATCCGCCGGCCCCCATTTCCGTGGATGACGCGGCAGGCGCCCGAGCGCAATGAGCGACCAGTTGCTCCAGACCGCTTTTCAATTGCATCAGCAGGGAAACCTCGCTGAAGCGAGCCGTTTGTATGGCGAGGTGCTGCGGCTTCAGCCCAGACATTTCGACGCCCTCTATCTTCTCGGTTTCGCGCATCTTCAGCGGGGAGAATGCGAGGACGCGCAGCGGCTGATGCAACGGGCGCTGGAGGTCAATCCGGCGTCGCTGGACGCGCTGCGCCATCGCGGCACGGCATTGCAGCACTTGGGTCGGCACGGCGAGGCGCTTGCGAGCTACGACAAGGCGCTTGCCATCATGCCCGACCTGGCGGAGATCTCGCTGGCGCGAGGGACGGCGCTGTCGCAGCTCGGCCGCCATGCCGAAGCGTTTCTCGCGTACGACAAGACGGTGACGGCGCAGCCCGGTCTCGCCGCCGGGTGGACCTTGCGCGGCAACGCGCTGCTCGAACAGGAGAGGAACGACGAGGCGCTGGAGAGCTATGACCGTGCTCTGGCGCTCAAGGCGGATTTTCCCGAGGCCTGGCGCCATCGCGGCCTGGCTCTCACGCAACTCGGGCGCTTGGACGAGGCTCTTGCGAGCGTCGAACGCGCCCTGGCGCTTCGCGCCGACGACGCGGAGAGCTGGAGCGATCGCGGACAGCTGCTGATGCGGCTCAATCGCCATGCGGATGCGGCGGTTGCGTATGACCGCGTTCTGACATTGCGTCCCGGCCAGGTCGATGCGCTCTACAATCGCGGCAATGCGCTCTCGATCCTCAAGCGCTACGAGGAAGCGATGCGCGATTGCGAGCAGGTCCTCGCGATCAATCCCGACTACCCGTATGCGCGTGGCGTCCTCATCCACTCGAGGCTTCAGTGCTGCGACTGGCGCACCTATGACGAGGACCGGCTCAGGATCAAGAGCGCATTGGACGCCGGCAAGCGCGTCATCTCGCCGTTCAATCACAAAGCGCTGTCCGAGTCCGCAGCCGGGCAATTGCAGTGCGCGCAAGTCTGGGTGCGCAACGAATGCCGGGCGTCTTCCGATCCGCTTTGGCGCGGAGAGGTCTACCGCCACGAGCGGATACGGCTGGCCTATGTGTCGGCCGACTTCAATGCGAGCGCGGTCGCCACGCTCATGGCCGGCGTGTTCGAGCATCACGACCGGACGCGTTTCGAGACGACGGCGATCTCGCTGGGCAGCGACATCAAGACGGAGATGCGGTCCCGGCTGAAGACCGCGTTCGATCATTTCGTGGACGCGCGCGAGATGAGCGAGCACGACATCGCTTCGCATGTGCGCCGGATGGAAGCGGACATCGCAGTCGACCTCATGGGGTATACCGGCGAGTGCCGGAGCAGGATTTTTGCGTTCCGCGCGGCCCCGCTCCAGGTGAACTTTCTCGGTTTTCCGGGAACGATGGGCGCAGACTATATGGACTATATCATCGCCGACCGGACCGTCATTCCCGACGAACACAGGAACGCTTACGCGGAAAAGGTCGTCCACCTTCCCGACACGTATCTGCCCAGTGACCGGACAAGGGTGATCGCCGACCGCGCGCCGACGCGTGTCGAAGCGGGCTTGCCGGAAACGGGCTTCGTGTTCGCCTCCTTCAACAATGCCTACAAATTCTCGCCGGCGATGTTCGATGTTTGGATGCGACTGCTCTCCCAGATCGACGGCAGCGTTCTCTGGTTGCCGGCGCATCACCCCTCGGCCATGCGCAATCTCATCCGCGAAGCGGGATCAAGGGGGATCGAGAGCACCCGGCTGGTGTTCGCTCCGCCGGTGCCCTCGCCCGCCGGCCATCTGGCGCGGCTGCGCCTGGCCGACCTCTTCCTGGACACGCTGCCCTACAACGCGCATTCCACCGCCAACGACGCGCTCTGGGCCGGCTTGCCGGTGCTGACGTGTTTAGGCAACAGCTTCGCGGGGCGCGTGGCCGCAAG
>Ga0137427_10000262_pt1 | contig 28708 bp, 19 predicted proteins | sample EasRivERMZT700_2_FD_102309 | JGI IMG/M metagenome (GOLD analysis project Ga0137427, IMG submission 102309) | Soil microbial communities from meander-bound floodplain in the East River, Colorado, USA - East River MetaG ERMZT700_2 | ecosystem: Environmental > Terrestrial > Soil > Floodplain ...
CCTCTTGCGCTTCTTGTGGTTACTTTCCCATAATTCGGTTCAACCCGCCCACCGACTTTTGGTGTAAAACGTCCACTGAACAATCGGCGAGGTTGTGATGATGAACATTCTTTGTAAGCCAGTGTTTTGTCTCTTTTTGATTTTGATTTTGAGTCCGACACTTTCCTCCCAGGAATTATCCGGAACCCTGACAGGCGTTGTGTCTGATGATGGCGGCGGCTTTTTCCCTGCCGTTAAGGTCACAATCACAAACCAGAGCACCAGACGCGTGTTCTCAACCCTGACTGGTGGCGATGGCACCTACAGGGCCCGTGAACTCGATCCGGGCAGCTACTCCGTCAGATTCGAGTTAGTGGGTTTTGAATCGGTGGAGTTCGCAAACATCGCCGTCTCGGTGAGTAAGGCCACCACGCTGGACGCAAGGGTCGTCGGCAAATCCATAACAGCACACATTTCGACAACGGATTTAAACAGCTCGACGGTAGGCCGATTCATGCCTGAACAGCAATTCGATGTCCTGCCGAAAAGTCGCACCTTTCAGTATTTCTCCATAACTGCACCGGGCGTACAAACAGGTGAAATCGAAGGCGGGATTCAGATCAATGGAGCCAGCGGCGCAGAAAACGCGTTCTTCGTCGACGGTGTGATCACCAACAGCGTCATCGACGGACGATCGAGACAGAATGCCGCATACGATTATCTGCAAGACGTGCAGATCAAAACCGCCGGCGTGGACACATCCTCATCCGGAGCGTTGGGCGGTGTCATCAGCGCAACCACAAAATCCGGCGGCAATGTATTTCACGGCGAAGGTCATTTCTATTGGAGTGGCGGTGCCCTCGGTTCTCTTCCTGCAAAGCGGCTCGTCCTTGGTCAAAACAACCGAACTGTTTCCTATGTGCAGGATGACAAGGCCGAGTTGAAGCAATACGAACCCGGCTTCTCGTTCGCCGGACCGTTGAAGCGCGATGCGCTCTACTTCTTCACATCGGCCAGCCCTCGATTCTCGAGGCGCATTCAGCCGTATCTTTTCAACAATGGCAGCGATTCCGGAAGCATTGAAAACGAGCAAACGGAAATGAGTTGGTTCAACAAGCTGTCGTGGAACTTGCAACCCGGCCTTCGCGGAGCGCTGACCTGGCTCTACAGTCCGACGACCTCAACGGGATTCCTTCCCGGATACGATGGAGAGACTCCGAACACCATCAGCAGTTCGCGCAGCGCCAATCAACCCAATGCCGATCTCGGTTTCTTCGCACCCCAGTCCAGTGTCGGCGGCAATCTGGACTATACGACGTCGGACGGGCTTCTTTTGTTCAGTCTCAAAGGCCGTTACTTCTGGGACAACTATAAAGAGACCGGCATTCCTGCGTTGAATCCCGTTCGCTACGCCACCGCAAACAATCTTTCCAGCACGGGCGCTTTGCAGGGACCGGTCGGAACGCAGAACACTCCGTTGACCCGATTTCGACTACACGATCTGACCACACGCACCTCAATACTGGCCGACCTTACGACGTTCACAGATTTCATGGGCCACCACGAGTTGAAAGCAGGTTATGGACTGCAAAAACACGTCAACAATGTGTTCGATTCCTATGTGGATGGCGCCTATGTGATGCTGTACTGGGACGTCCCATTTACATTCGGCGGACGATTCGATCGCGGAACATACGGCTATTACGAAGTTAACCAAATGGGCCGGGTCGGTTCCGCAGCTTCCCTGATGCATTCGCTCTACGTGCAGGACTTGTGGCGACTCACGCCCCGCCTGAGCCTGAACCTCGGATTTCGAGCCGAACAAGAACGCGTTCCCTCGTTTCGCCGCGACGTTAAACAATACGCGTTCGATTTCAATTTGATGGATAAGGCCGCACCTCGATTTGGCGCCAGCTATGACGTGTTCGGCGACGGCAGAGTCAAGGCGTTCGGCAGTTGGGGCCGGTTCTTTGACTGGATGAAGTACGATCTTCCCCGCAATGTCTTCGGAGCGGATATCTGGCGGGTCCACTATCGCTCGCTGGATACGCTCAATGTCTTCTCCTTGAGTCTTAATAATATGCCGGGGCGTGATCTGTGGTTCCCGGGCCCTCAGCCGACTTACCGGGAACGGGCGCGGCCAATCTTTGGCCGATCGGTTGTGGACCCTGGCTTGAAACCGGTATCGCAGGATCAAATCTCGGGCGGTGTCGAGTATCAATTGAACGATGTCTACGTTTTTGGCGCCCGATACTTGCACAACCAACTGCGACGCGCCATCGAGGATCTTCCAGTGTTGGTCGATAACGTGGAGAGCTACATCTACGCGAATCCCGGCGAAGGCATGGCCACCCGTTTAACCGGCACCACTGGGCGGACTCAGCCGTTCGACTATCCGAAACCCGTCCGGAAATACGATGCCGTAGAGTTTTCAGTAAACCGACGGATGTCGGCCGGTTGGTTTGGTAATGCTGCATATACCTGGAGCCGACTTTGGGGAAACTATGCGGGATTGGCGAGTTCGGATGAACTGCGACTCCCAACCACAAACACCGCAAATGCGATAACGCAACAATTCAATGCAGGTATTGCTCGCTCTGCGGGATATTGGAACAACAACTACGACGTCGACGAGGTCTTATGGGACTCCAGGGGAAATCTGAATCCGGTCGGAAATCTGGCGACAGATCGAACGCACGTCCTGAAACTCAATGGCGGATACGAGTTTCCGTTTGGCACGCACATCGGAACGTTCATGTATCTCGGGAGCGGCACACCGTTGACGACGCAAGTTAACACAGCGAATCAATACCCGGTATTCGTTAATGGCCGCGGCGACCTGGGCCGCACTCCATTCCTGAGCTACACGGACCTGTTAATCGGTCACCGACTTCGAATTGGGGAGAGCCAGTCCATCCGCGTCGAATTCAACATGCTCAACGTCTTCAACCAGAGGACGACTCGGCATCGATTTACCGACTTGAATCGCGGCGCCGGCCAGCCGCTGCTTTCGTCAGCGATGAACCTGTCGGGCGTGGACCTGGCACAGGGATATGACTACAACACGCTGATCCGGAATTCACTGGATGGCCCAAACGCATTCGATCCACGCTATGGGAAGGACGACTTGTTTAATCCTGGGTTTTCGGGTCGCTTTGGCCTGAAGTGGACCTTTTGAAGACCGGATCTGACGAATCCGCGAATCCACAAATCCCAATCCGAGGGAAACCCATCACTGCAGGGTTTCTTCTCGGATTGGGATTTGCGGATTTGCGGATTTGCGGATTGGCGGATTTGTCAGATTCCTGTCCCAGTCACATTTTTAGGCTGAGACCTCCATCGACGGTCAGCACTTGTCCGGTAATGTAGTTGTCGGGTTCAAGGAATAAGAGGATTGCGCGGGCGACGTCTTCAGGCTTGCCAAATCGCGGAATCGTCTTTTTTTCAAGAAATGAATCGTATTTACCGCTTCGAACGCTTTGCTCGGCCATGCCGGCGTTATTGACACCCGGGGCAACAACGTTCACCCGGATCCTCCATTGTTTGGCCAGAATCCGTGCCGTGTGCAGCAGCGCCGCTTTCGGTGCGGCGTAAACCGTACTTCCGGGAAACACACCGACGGCCTGCATCGTGGCGATGAATACGATACAGCCATCACGGTCGCTTAAAACCGAGGCGAAATCGCGGGCCAGCAAGACCGGTGCGACGAAATTGACACTCATCGAATCCAACAAATCCTTTTCCGTTGCAGTATCAATGGGGACACGCGCTGGACTCCCAAGCAAAGGTACCAGACCATAGAGCTCGCCCGCTTCGCCGGCCGCGTCGATCAATCTGCGGCGCACATCGTCCTGCAGGACGTCTCCCACCACAACTGGGGCCACGATTCCGTACTCGTCCTTCAATGTACCTGCCAGGCGATCAGCCCGCTCTCTGTTTTCACGACAACCGATCACAGGCACGTCGCCCCGACGGGCAATTTGATGCGCCAGCGTTGTCCCGAGTCCGCCTGATCCACCGGCGAGGATGATGGATTTCTTCATGAAGTAACCACCAGGGTGGCAATAAACCGTGGATCGATCTTCTTCCCGGCCAGCGGCTCCAGTTCCTCCCGCAGTTCCTGCCACCAGCGTTCCGCGTAGCTTCGAATAGCTGGCGGAACATCGATAGACGGCAGGCGGAAGCCCTCAGACAACCACGTTTCGAGTTCGGCGGCATTAATCGGAGCTGGTTCGAATTTTCCGTCGATTGCGAATCGGACAGTGGCTGTATTGAAGGTGCGGCTCAAGGTTTGTTGAATCGATCCAAAGCTCTCGACAAAGGCCTCGATCATGGCGTGCAGTGCAATCAGGCGGGCACGCGCCAGCTCGACGTCCGCCAAGGACTGAAAACTCCGCAAGCCCTTCGCCACGAAAAGAAATGGTTTGAACCGGCGAAGGCCTTCGACGAATTCGCGATCGTCCGCGTCGAGCATCTCAATCTTAAAACCGGGAATAAGAACTAACTGTGATGCATGGTCTCGCAATCGTGCAACCTGATCGAAACCAATCTTGAATATCGTTTGCATGTAGTTCTTTTTGAGGACACCAGGCCCAAGCTCGGGACGACCGCCCGTCAGATGTTCAAGTCCAATAGTCAGAAAATCGCGCATTTCTTCGAGCGCCGGCCGAACTCCTTCAAGCTCCCCGAGGTCCACGAGGTTCGCCGAAAGGATCCGATTACCTAATGCCGTGAGTTGCTCGGCCAAACGATCCGCTTCTGTGGGATCCGTAACTTGTTCGAAGGTCTTCATCAGAAACTTTCCGCCAAGCAACGAATCGGCAAACAGAGCTGGAAGGCTTCCCGGTATTTCCTCGCCGAGAATGGCTTCGACGTTCGGCTCCTTGTCGGCCGCCGCGTGGGTCTCTTTCGGTTCAGGACCCGTGTAGATCGACATCGCTTCGAAGTAATCCACGAAACCGTGGACCTCGAGCCGGCGAGTCTTGTTTTGAAAGGCCGTTTCTTCGAGCTCGGTTTGCGTCGTGTAGCGGACGCTCGTCAGAATCCGCGACCCGAGAGCAGGGTAATACTTGAACAACGCATCCAGAATCAGCATCCCGATGGTCGTGGGTTCACCATCTTCGATCGGCTCGACAGCAAACCGGTTATCCGGAGTGAAAATCATTTGGGTCCCTTCCGGCGGATCATCGCGATCGACTTCGTAGATGTGAACAAGATCCTTTAGGAAAAGCGCGATGACGAGGTCATCGATACCGGATAAGGCGCGGACGGTCTCTTCGGGCCCAGCCTGGATGAACGCGGTAACCCATTCCATGAATGGCTTACGGACAAACGCATCCTTCCGCCAGCAGTCCAGATCGATGAATCCCCGGACCTGCTTTGCCGTGATGAGCGGTAAGAGTTCCATGCTGTCGGCAAGACCAACATGCTTCACCGTGAAGAACACTTCTTCGAACGAAGCGGTCTTGACGACGTCCGCGGCGTCCGGCCTTTCGAGAAACTCGTCGAGTTGCTCTCGATTCTGAACTCGAAGGCTGGAACCGATTAGCGGGCTCAGCAATTCGTCTGACATAATTGAATTCTCACATATGTCACTGGAAGGTCGAATCATCGAATTTCTCGACGCCGACAATCTGCGCGTGGCATACGTGCGCAAGCAGGAACACGAGAAGCTGCATTTGATTGATCCTCGCGGTCGCAACGTGAGCGTGAGTGGCGACCGAGTGGTGATCGTTCATCGCTCCAGCACGGAAGACGACTTCCCTACTCATGCCAAACGGATCTCCGAAAAGGTGGCTGAACGTCAGTCGGAGGTCGATGTGGAGTTGCTTTGGCAGTCGCTTGGAGGAAAGGAACGCCTGCTTCAACCATCAGAACTCGGGTCTTTATTCTTCTCGGACGAGACGCCTGAATCCGCATCCGCTGTTTTTCGGGCTTTATTCGAAGATACCTTGTACTTCAAACGCAAGGGCACGGCGTTTGTACCCAAGAGCGAAGAGCAGGTTGAAACGGAAAGGCTTCGCCGGCGGCGGCAGCGCGAACACGAGGAGTTTCGTTCAACCGCAACGACCGCGATCAACGAACTCGTTCGAAAGAAAAGCGCGCCGATCGGCCCCGAAGCGGCACCCTTGCTGGACCGAATCCACACCTGGCTGCGGTTGAAAAATGGCGACGAGGTCGGCGAGATACTTCAACAAGTCGTGGGCCCCGCCAAAGCCCGTGAGGCTGCGTTCGATATCCTGCATCGCGCCGGCAGAATCGATGGCAACGACGATCGTTTTCTCATCGTGGCAGGTATCGGAGAACGATTCTCGCCGGCGCTTGTCGAAACGGCAGAACAACTGACGCCGTTTCAACACACATCGTCGCGTCTGGATTATCGGGAAGACCAGGCATTCTCGATCGATGATGAGGACACGCTTGAAGTGGACGATGCCCTCACGATAAGGCGGTCCAACGGCGAGGTCATTGTCGGTATTCACATCGCCGACGTCTCCGCATACGTCAGCAAGGGCGATCTTCTCGATGCTGAGGCGGCACGTCGCTCATCGACCATCTACCTGCCATCCTCAACCGTTCGGATGTTTCCCGATCGACTGGCGACGGATCTCGCCAGTCTTAATTCAAGTCTCAACCGTCCTGTTTATACCGTCGAAGTGCGATTTGATTCCGCAGGCAACCGTCTGGGCTACCGAATCGCTTTATCAACTTTACGAGTCTTTGAACGGCTCTCCTATGACCTGGCGGACGACCGGATGGCCGGCGGCGACGAATCGTTACAGCTACTGCACAACATTGCCATGACGCTTCAAGGCAGTCGCGCTGAACGAGGAGCAATCACGTTTCGCCGGCCGGAATTGAAAATCCGAGTTCAGGGCGAAAAGGTCCAGGTGAAGAAGATCGATCCCAATTCACCCTCGCGAATCATTGTTAGCGAAATGATGGTTTTGGCGAATGGCTTGTCCGCGGACTTCGCCGCGCTGAACGGGCTCCCCGTGATCTTCAGGACGCAGGAACCACGCGATGCCGTCGCGATTGAGGAGGCGCCCGCAATCGAAGCACTCGCCTTCGAGAAGCTTCGGAAAACGTTCAAACGCTCCCGGTTGTCATTAACACCTGGAGCCCACTCGGGACTCGGTTTGACTGCCTATACGCAAGCGTCGTCGCCGATCCGCCGGTATGCCGACCTTGTTACCCAACGGCAGTTCACCGCGCTGCTCAGTGGTCAGCCGATCCCTCATGGACGCGAGGAGTTGCTGCAGATCCTTGCAACAGCGGAAGCGACTGAAGTTGAAATCCGGCAACTCGAGGATCGAGCAACGCAATACTGGCTTTTGAAACATCTTGCGCTTGAAAAGATGAACGAGTCATTGCCCGCCGTTGTACTGGACAACAAAGGGCACGTTGAACTGGAGGACTACTACCTTCGTGCCAAACTTTCGGGTGACCGGAAGCCTTCGCCGGGCGAACGCGTCAGCGTGCAGATCGAGTCCATTGATCCGGATAAAGGCGATGTACGATTCAAGCTTTAAGAGTTTAAACATACCTGAGTCACCAACTGTGGGAATCGAAGATTGGACGAATCCTGCACCTCAAAACCGAAATCCCGAAATCTCAAATCGGACGAAATTGGGAGTCTCGACGGCCCCCATCTCGTCCGATTTGAGATTTCGGGATTTCGGTTTTGAGGTGCAGGATTCGTCCAGTTTCGAAATTCCACGATTGGTGAGTCAAGTGTGTTATTGCCCTTCGCGAAGTGTGGGGAATTCGTGACTCCTGGCCTCCAAGGGCCCGACGCCCTCGCGCAACTGTTCGACGACTTCGACTATGGTGTCGAAACCGACGACTTTCTGCTGTACGAACTCAGCCGCTTGATCGGCGAGGATCGGGCGTCATTCGAAGACGAAGAGTTCCGGCGGATCATCGACGAAGGCATTCGATATCACGTTGAGGAGAATTTAGCGTTTCGTTCCGGAATGGCGATTCGTCTACGAGGGAGTCTTCACTCTTTTGACGACGCGACTCGCAGACTCGCCAGGCGGTCGATCGGCGCTTTGGAAGATGTCGAATCACCGCTGCACAACGTTTCGCTCATTGTACGAACTTACACCGCGTACATGTTTCGTCGTCTCGAGGATGCAGCCGAACAGTCAATAACCCTCGAGGATGAAGCACGCTCGCTCATCGAACGTTGGCAGACCGGCGAAATCCTTCGCGAACAGATGACGACTCTCATGAAAGGGATCGGCCGGCCCGCAGTCGGCCCGCTCGCCGATCTGTTATTCGATGCACCCGAAGACCGCGTGGCCGCCGAAACCGCAATCGATATTCTGGGCGCGATCCGATGCTCATCAAGCGCGAGAGTGCTGGCGCACGCCATTCTGGAACCAGTCCTCGAAGAAGATCTGGAGCAGAAGGCATATCAACATGTCCGGTCGATGTGGCCCTTACCACGTCCCTACATTCTTTACACACTGGCACCACACACACACGAAGACCTGTCCTTTCGCTGGTATCAACTGTTGATCGACGGTGAGGAACTTGCGGCCGTTGACATGATTCTCGACGAGCTTCTCGTACATGCGACGGACCCGACCTACCATGAAGACATCAAGGCGCTGCTGGAACTGCTGCGTCTTTCGCGAGATCCGGAAGTGGAATCGAAAGTTGTCGGCGTCCTCAATACGCATGAAATCCCGGCAGACGCGTCGCAGATCCTGCAGGGATTTCTCGCAACGTTCAGGCCGGCCGCCAGTGCCTCGTCCGATAATCCGTGGGCGGCAGCATCTCGGCTCCGTAATCTCAATAAGAAGTATCTGGCCGCCGCGAAGTTTTACGACTCCGGCCGTCCTGATGAAGCGAAACGAGCGCTGAATTCCATTTTGCAAGTCGATCCGGAGTATCCATTCGCCCTTGAGCTAAGCAGGACTTCTCAATGAAGACCAGAGCTGGCTTGACCGGCTCTGCCCGACAAGTCGTCAACCCGCAAAATCAGCCCGCGGCACGATCTTTCGGGTTGACGGTTTGTTGGGGAAAGCCGACTTGACCTTTGCCTTATACACCTCGCCCATACCCGCTCGCCTCGTTCCCTCGGCTCGCTGCCCATCCTTCAAAAGGAGGGGAATGCCTTGAACCGACGCGTATTCCCCTCCTTTTGAAGGATGGGCAGCGAGCCGAGGAACGAGGCGAAGCGGGGTGGTTTTCCAATTCATTCACACGTTCTGAGCGCGGGGTGCAGCGAAATTATTCGATTCGCAGCGTCGAAGTCTCTGTTAACGTCGTCGCCAATCATGAGACCGCAAGAGGCGCTTCTCCCGTCCGGACTCAAGAAACAATCACAATGACTGGGTTCATGTTTGCCGCTCAGTTTAAACCGCGGATTCCGCGGTTTTTGTGCCTCGTGCGAATGTTTTCTTCCATAAACAATATTTTCTCTTCCAGTGCGGGAATTTTCGCGGTCGTGCGGGCTTTTTGGTGTCTCGTGCGCCGTTTTTTCGTGAAAAACAGCGTTGAACCCTGCTCGTGCGGCCGTTTCTTTCGCTCGTGCGGCTTTTCCCGTGGTCGTGCGAGCAATTTCCTGTAGCGGCGGTCTTATTATGAATTTCCGGCGGTCATAGAGACTCAGGCCGTGTGCTGGACTTGATCACAAGGCTTGGCTTATCTTCGACACACAGGTTATGAGAGGTAAAGTTCACATCATCGTCGTGGTTGTCCTGCTTTATGGCGCAGTCTTTGCACAGACGGCCCAGGTAGGGACGATTGAAGGAATCGTCGTCGATTCGGTTACAAATTCACCGATCATTGGCGTCGTGGTGCGGACCGCAAATCCCGGACTTCCCGATTCCACAGCCACAACCAACCGGGAAGGACGTTTTGTTCTGGCCGGCGTCAGCCCGGGAGAGCATCGCATTGTGGCCACCAAGCCGGGATTCCTGAATGATAGCAGCGCAAACGTTCGCGTCGTCCTGGATACAGGTCAACAGATTCAAAGTGTTGTTTATCGAATGACCCCGGCCGGTGTGATTACCGGTCGCGTTGTGGACGACGAAGGACGGCCGATGCGTGGCGCACAGGTTCAGGCGCTGGCTTTCGGGTATCGCGAAGGCAAACGTCAACTGGTTCCTCAAGGAACCGCGGCCACCAATGATCGCGGTGAATTCCGAGTATTCTGGCTCGATCCGGGAGCCTACCACGTCGTCGTCAATCCTTCGGGATGGTACATCCCGACAAACACGGACTCGCGTTTCATCATGACGTATTACCCGGGCACCTCCGATTTTCAGAAATCCGAGATCGTTCGAATTGCGTCAGGAGAACACGATGTACGAGCGATTCAGATGGCAAGCACGCCGACTCGCAACATTCGCGGCCGCATCGTTGGAGCCATTCCGGAACGACCCGATATACCGCAGACGTACAATTTCGCGATAACGCTGCAATCACTGGCAGAGGTTCCTTACGCGAGTTCGGCGGAGTTTCCGATTATGGTCGATCGCACGACACAGCAGTTCGAACTCAAGGCCGGTGTCGAGCCAGGCCCGTATCGAGCGATCGCCCGGTATCGAACTCCGTTCGCTACTTTCGTCGGAAGTACGAAAATCAACATCGACCGAGACGATCTCGAAGATGTGCAAATCCCGATTCAGAAAAATCTTTCGGTGCAGGGCCAGGTAAAATTCGAAGGAACTCAATCGACTGGAACCCGTGACACACCGCTTTCGGTGACGTATGTTCCAGATCAGCTATCCGCTGACTTGACGGCAACGGCATCCGTAAGAGATGACGGCCGGTTCGCTCTCGAGAGTGTTTTTCCGAACCGCTATAGCGTTCACCTCAAAGGTTTGCCCGACGATGCCTATCTGGCCGGTGTCAGTGTGCAGAGCAGGGATGCAGAGCCCGACAGCATCCAATTCCCATCGGGCGTTGCGAACGTAAACCTGACTTTGACTGTCAAACACGATGGCGGGAAAGTGAGCGGGATCGTTACGAATGCCGAGGGACAACCGCAGACCGGCGCCACTATCGTGTTCTTTCCGGAGGCGGCATTCCGGTCAAGACTGGATTTGTACAAGAATGCGGAATCAAATAACAAAGGCGCATTTCTGATCCGGGGACTTGCGCCCGGAAACTACACCGTTCTCGCTTTCAGGCACCTCGAGTCCGGTGCATTTCAGTCTTCAAGTTTCCTGCAGGATTTCGAAGACCAGGGGGTGCGGCTTGCCGTGATCAGCGGCGGCGATTCCCAACTCAGCCTGACGTCGATTCCATGAAACTACTCGTATTCCTGATGGCAATTGCGCTATGCGGTAATGCAACGGCGCAGATTTCGAGCGCTATTGAAGGGGTAGTTTGTGAGACAGGAACCTGCGCTCCAATCAACGGAGCACGCGTCAGCCTGACGCTTCTGACAATCGATGGTACGAAGTCGATCGGAGCTGCAGTGACCGATCGCACCGGCACCTTCCGCTTCCAGCAACTCGAGCCCGGGGTTTATTCAGTCAACGCCACCGCAGACAACCATCGCTCCAGATCATCGGAAATGATTCGCTTGAGTGAAGGGCAGGTGAGTCAAAATCTGAAACTGGAATTGCAGGCGACCGTAACGATATCGGGACGGGTATTTGATGAGAACGACGAACCCCTGGCGAACGCCACAGTCGAAGCCCTCGCTCTCCGTGAGTTGTTCATCGGCAAGAAAATGCTCACACCCATCATGCCACCGGCGCGGACGAGCACAAATGATCGCGGAGAGTTTCGGATTCCCGATCTCGATTCCAACCTGTTCGGTAACATTTATATCCGAATCCTGCCGGCGCCCGCCCCCCGGGCGGACGGCAAGAGCTATCCGATCTTTTACTATCCACGAACCACCGATCCAGCCAACGCCGCGGAGATCGTTCTGCCTGAAGGTGGCGGCGAAGTAACGAACATCGATACCAGCCTGGCGCCGCTCGGAGTCCGAGTTCGCGGTCGCTTAATTCGACCCACAACTGAAAGCATGGAACTTCGAGGTATGCTCATATCCCGAAACGGCGCTCGATTGATTGATCTGTCGATGGCGATGAATACACGAGAGTTGGGTGGTGACAGATTCGAGCTTTCGGCAGTCATGCCGGGGGCCTACGACCTCTACATCATTACCGGTATCGATCCGAAGACCGGTTTTCAGTGGGTACGTACATCGATTTACGTCGGCACAGAGGACCTCGACGACGTCAGGGTCACGTTGACGCCAACGGGAACGATCCATGGACGGATTGTGATCGAACCCGGCGTCGTAGCCAGCGCTCCGCTCGACGTTTCCAGCATCTACCTTCAGGCCTTCTATGCGGAACACACTCCTGCATCGTGGTCGGGACCGAGAGCATCGATCGGGAAAGACGGAACATTTAGCTTCGAACATTTGTCCGAGGCCACTCTGTTCTTTGGGGATCCGTCGTTAACGGATGGCTGGTATATCTCTGCAATCCGACTGGACGGTGAGGACGTTACGGGAAAGGGCTTTTCCTCAACTCCAGGGAAAGAAAGTAATCTCGAGGTCCGTTTGAATCATCCTGGCGGCACTGTCAACGGTGTGATCAAAGACGGATTGGATAAGCCCATTCCCGGCGGCCGTTTCGTCTTGCTGCCGGCGGCTCCGCTTCGCGGCAATCCAATTTTCGTCAAGACCGGTGCAGCTTATGATAGAGGCGCGTTCACAATCGAGAATGTCGCGCCTGGTGATTACACGCTCATCGGCTTCCCCGATGACGACACCTTCAACCCAGTATTCCTTCGCACACTCGAGTTGGTCGAAAAATACGAAAGCTATGGCAAACGCATCCACGTGAATGGCGGACAAGCGACCGAAGTCACCGTGGTCGCGGCACCACCGGGTTAGATTAATGGTTCGATAGGCGTTTGCAAATTCGAAAATAATTCGCCGCGCTTGACACAAGCGGCCGTGCGGACTCCGATGGACAGGTGCCTCAAATTGCAGACTTGCGGTGGGCCCAAAGTGCGGGCGCTATCAAATCGCCTTTCAGGTTTGTTGCGTTCACAGCATTCATCACTTCAGGCCAATGTGAATGATAGTCGTCGCAAACCAGCCAACCACCGGGTTTGAGTTTTGGGTACCATCGGTCCATGTCCGACTTGACCGATGCAAAGTCGTGCGCGGCATCCACTAGCACGAGGTCAACGGATGATGCCTTGAAGCGCCGTGCGGACTCTTTCGTGGTCATTTTCAGCACCTGGATGACCTCGGTGACGCCAAATGAACGAATGTTTTTCAGGAAGGTCGCGTAGAGATCGTTCAGCTTCATGCCTTGATGTTCGGCGGAACCTTTGAAGTGATCAACGCAGAAAAGTGTGGACCGCTCCGGCAGGACAGACGCGATAGCGATGCTGCTGCGGCCCTGAAACGAACCGAGTTCAACGACGCGGGCTCCCGCCGGTAGGCTGCGCACGAGTCGTTGAAGAGCGATGGCTTCATCGCGACTGAACCATCCAACGACCTGCTCCCACGCTGCTATACCGGCAGAACCGCCGGCAATAAAGAGGTCCTCCGTCCAGTCGGCCGATAACTGGAGGCCGCGATTGATGAGCTTCATGAAATCTGAACCGTAATGCTGAATCTCCAGAAAGCTCGCATTTTGCGGCGCCGGTTTGTAAACCCGAAAGGTTTTCATGATTCCCAGTGTTGCGGCGCTCTCGAGGGGACCAATGAAGCTCGTGTCATAATCCAGGAAATACTTCTGCTCAGCCCAGTGATTCATCTGCTCGGCATTGAGGAAATAACAGCCGGAATGCGGGTTCAGAGCACGGCGAAACCGGACCGGCGTATCCATCACTTTGCGCGTCAGGCTGGAGAACTCCTGGACTCGTTGAAAGCGAGCGGTGACCTCGGGCGAGATGTCGCCGTCGATGTAAGCGCGATTCACACGACCATGAGTTCGCGATTCGAATCGATTGGGCTGTAAAAGGCTTTGCGAACCGGTGACCTTTGTGAACCATGACAGTTTCGCGAAGAACCAGGGATCCGCAAGCAGGAGATCGTCTTCGAGATAGCAATAATAGTCGTATGAGCCGAGACGATCCCGGAGTACCGCCTGGCACTCGAACCCCAACAACGTGGGTTTAGCCTTCGTTGGATGAAGGATATAGCTCTCCGCAGGTAGCGTCATGCCGTCCAGGAGATGACGATCTCGGGTCGTGCAAATGATGATATCGATATGGTGTTGGAGTGACTGGTTTACGGGTAAGACAGTGCCACGTGAGATGTCAAAGAGTCCTTGTCCGGTGCCGAAGCATTGCCGGAGTGTGGACAGGCAACCGGTCAACGCCGACATCCTTGCCTTCGAGTTTGGCTGGGTGGAGCCGTGCTTTCCGCCGAGCTGTGGACGATAGTAGTGCGGAATAGTAAAGAGGATTCTCATTTCCGACTCGCTAGCCGGTTAAACAGTCGAAGCTGGGCGGGTAAGCAGACGGTCCTAAGATCAAACCGTTTCAATGCAACCTCTCGGGCTGCCGTTCGGATAGCTCCGAAACGCTGAGGCGAACGAAGCGCAAGGCTGACGCGGTCCGCAAGGCTCTCGTGGTCCATGAAATCGACCAGCAAACCGTTTCTTCCATCGGAAACCACTTCCTCGACCGGTGGCGTTTTGGAACCGACAATCAGGCAACCGCATGCCATTGCCTCAATAAGCGACCACGACAGGACGAACGGGTAGGTGAGATACACATGCACGGAGGAAACCTGGAGAACCGCACGGTAGCGGTGGTAGTTCAGTTGACCGACGAAATGAACGCGATCCAGATCGAGTTGATCACCGACTTCCGCCAAAAGCTGCTCGCGATAGGTTTTGAATCCGGACGGCCGAGAATCGTAGCAAACCTCGTCGCCGCCGACGATCAGCACATGGGCGTTCGAGTTTCGGTGCAAAATCCGAGGAAGAGCGCGCATGAAAATATGGAAGCCGCGATGCGGCTCCAGACTGCGCGCACAATAGGTGATGACATCGTTGTCACGCGTCAACGAAACTCCATTGTTTAGCCAAACCTGAGCCTTGGCGTCGGGCTGATGGAGTGCGGTATCGACGCCTTCATGGATTACGCTGAGCCGCCGTCGATAGCATTCAGGGTAGGTCGAGCGCTGGAATTCCGTTGCCGTAAGCCCGCGGTCGACAGCTTCCAGACTGATCAGATCAACGGCATTGGTTGTTCGAACTCGAGCTGCCGGCGTTACCGGAAACTCTTTATCGAAACCAATGTTGTAACCCGAAGACCGCCAGAAAAACTCGAAATAGCCGAGCAGCGGTGTGTTCGGCCACACGTCCTTCAGATAAAGAAGCTCGCCCCAGCCACTGTGACCGACGATCAGGTCCGGCCTGAATCCGCCCTTTCTAAGACGTTCGGCTGCTGCTGCGACAGCCTCGCCGTTAATGACGCACTGGGTCATTCGGGCAAGGTATTTGTGAGCAGGCTTTCGCCGTTTGGGCGTTCGGTAAAGGATTCTTTGAAGACTCGACAACTCTCGTATTCGCGAAATCTGGCCGTCGTCGTGCGATATGAAGATGACTCTGTCGCCTTTTGCAGCCAGATACCGGACGACGTGTACGAACTGGCCGGGGAAACGGCGATGCACGAAGAGCCAATTCATCGAGACCGCAGTGGTCGGTTCTTACGGTTTGGTGATAGTAAATCTCGGAAGGGCCCCTCCGACAACACCGCGCAACTCTTCGTCGCTGAGGCTTGCGTCATTCGTGGTACGGGTCACCTGTTTTCGGGCCGGCGAGGGTTTCTTCTTGGTGTCAGTAACTTTGGGCTTCTTGTCTTTCGCCACAGTTCCTCCTTCGATCGGGGCGCATCTTACCTCAACCAAAAGCGTTTGGCCAGCCAGCGTCATCGAGGGTGTCGGGGGCAGCAACCCCGATTGTTTGACCCGACCCTTTTCGGAAAGACTTCCCGGCGGTCCCCGTTTAGAAGCATGAGTTGGAAGGCGCTACCAGTAGCCGAAGCTTTCTTCGACAACGCCGATCCATGATCGGATCACAACGAGAGACCGATCGATCGAAGGAGATTTGCAAAGCGCGGATCTCCGCGAAGGCTGTCAAAAGCAGGATCAACTTTGAGCGAGGCGAAAATAATGAATCGATCGTCGCGTGCCCTTTGGAGCCAGGCGAACGCTTGATCCTTGTCGCCAAGCGCCGTGTAAAGTGCCGCCATTCCCCATGCTCCGGTTCGAAGCGTTTTCAAATGCTCCAATCCGCCGAGCAACTGGCGCGCTTCTCGTGTCCTGCCGGCGACAGCCATTCCCTGGGCCAGCCACGCCGGCGCATCCGGCGGTCCCACCGGTATCGCCTTCTGAAACTGCGCGATCGCTTCATTGTGCATTCCCTTTTGTTGGAAGCACGTTGCCAGACCGATATGGGCCAGCCAGATGGGATCGAGTTCCAACGCCTTCTCGAGCGCGTTGATGGCTTCGTCGTATCGCCGCGCGAAATAGAGTGCGGATCCCAGATTGGTATGAATATAAGCCGAGAGTGGATCCAATTGCCGCGCTCGAACCAGTTCGGCGATGCCCTCATCGAGCCGTCCGGTCACTGCAAGGAAATAAGTACCGTAGTTGTTATGTGCAGCAGCCGAGCCGGGGTTTAGATCAATCGCCCGTTTAAACTCTCGTTCAGCCGTGGGCCAGTCCCAATCGTACTGGGCAGCCACTATGGCGAGTGCAGTGTGAGCGTCGCTCAACGTGTCGTCCAGTGCGAGCGCGCGCAGGGCGGCTTCTTTGGCGAGTGGGCCAGCTTCCGTAGCGGGCATGTACCAATCGGCACCTTCCATATAGGATTGGGCCAAACCGGCGTACCCCAGCGCATAACGATTGTCCGTCGCCGTCGCTTGCTTCAGGAGAGCGATTCCTTTGTCCATTCCCTCCTTGGTAAACCTCAGCGTGTGGTATCGGCCTTCCATATAAAGTCGATAAGCTTCGGTATTTTCCGTGTAATGCTTCGTCAGCCGCTTCTGTTCATCGCCGCTCAGCCGGAGCCGCAGCTTCTCCGATATCTGTGCGGCGATCTGATCTTGAATGGCAAAGATGTCGGCAAACTTGCCGGTGTAATGATCACCCCAGAGCTGGCTCCCGGCCGCGACGTCCACAAGGTCCGCCTGAAGCGTCAACGTCTCACCGCGTTGCGATAATCGTCCTGTGAGGATCGCCCGAACTCGAAGCTCCTGGCCAATTCTGTTAAGGTCGATGCTCTTTCCTTTGTAGCTAAGCGCTGTCGTCCGCGCAATCACACGAAGGTTCGGCAGTTGTGAAAGGCTGTTGATCAAACTCTCGGCAATTCCGTCGCTGAGATATTCGGCGTCCGGATTTCCGTCGGTGGCAAAAGGAAGCACCACAATTGAATCGATGGCTTGATCGGTTCCACCGTAAGGGCCGGAGAACACCGCGAAGGCGATAATCGCGGCAAGCAGTGCGGCCGCGGATGCACCCACGATCAGGCGTCTGCCTGGAATGCGGTGTCGAGGAGTGATTGGAGTAACCGGACTATCCTGTGAAATGTCTCGCTGCAGATTCTTAAGATCGACGATTATTTCGGCGGCCGTCTGATAACGCCGTTCCCGTTCCTTCTCCAGACACTTTAGGATGATTTTCTCCAATTCTGCAGGAAGCTTCGAAGTGAACCGAGATATCGATTCCGGCTGCGCATGCAGAATCCGATCCGTCGTGTCGCCGGGAGTTGCGCCGGCAAACGGTAACCTGCCTGTGGCCATCTCGAAGAGCGTTACTCCCAGTCCGAAAATGTCGCTGCGTGCGTCGATCTCTCCGCCCAGCACTTGCTCCGGACTCATGTATGGCGCCGATCCAACCACGGTGCCTGAAGCCGTATCGCAAGCGGTGGGTTGGGTCGAAGAAGACTGTTCTGAGATTTTCGCGAGACCGAAATCGAGGACCTTGACCTGGCCGCGCGCGGTCAACATGACGTTTCCAGGTTTGATGTCGCGGTGAAAGATACCTTTCGCATGAGCCGCGTCGAGCGCGTCCGCCACCTGGATGCCGATGGCCAGGATCTCGGTGGAATCCATGGGCCTCGCGTCGATCTTGGTGGCGAGTGTCTGGCCCGTGATGTATTCCATCGCGATGAAGCTAATGCCGTCCCCTTCACCGACGTCATAAATCGTGGCGACATTCGGGTGAGCGATTGCAGAAGCCGCCTTGGCTTCGCGAATAAGGCGGTAAATGCGTCCGCGGTCGGATGCCAAGTGCGGAGGCAGGATCTTCAACGCTACCGCGCGGCCGAGTCGCATGTCATCGGCGCGGTACACTTCTCCCATGCCGCCCGCGCCGATCAAGGAAACAACCTTGTATGGGCCGACGTTTCGTCCGACCATCGAACCTTCAGGAGGTACCGGCATTAAGGCATCCTCAGAAAATACGTTGGGATTCAAAAATGCAACTTGATTGCAAGCTGGATGATACGCCCGCTTCCGGCGTTGTTGTACTCGCCGAAGTAACGGCCGAGCGGTTCTGACGAACCGGCAGGCCGGAGGAAATTGGTGATGACCACTCGGCTATAGGCGTCAAAGATGGCGTTGCCAGTCGTGAATCCGCCAGCCGCATTCGGCACGGACAGGTTGGTGGTTGTGTTAATACTGCTGAACTGCGTGTGATTAAAAGCGTTGAACATCTCGATGCGCAGTTGAAGATACTGCTCGCTGTCGTTCGCGAGTGGGAAATTCTTGAAGATTGCGATGTCCTGATTGTTTGTACCCGGTCCACGAAGGTACTGCCTGGGCCAAGGTCCAACATTACCTATGGGTGAAATCGCAATTGCCGCCGGATCGATCAGAAGTCCGTTCGGACCGGGCTGTGGCGGAGCGCTGAGATAGAATCGCGGTCCTTCAGTGTAGGAGCCGGTGATGCGTTGTCCGGCATTAGTCCCGGTGATGCTGACGCCAAGTTCGACTGGCGGCCCGCTGATCAGTGCCGCTATGCCTGAAATCTTCCAGTCGTCGAAGACAGCCCTAGCCAGACTGCGATCGCCAAGATAGCGGCTGAGTTTCGGAGTGTCGAACACGAAACCGCCTCCGAACACATGCCGCCGGTCAAAGGAAGCCAGCCGGTAGTCGTAACGCCGCGTGTCAAAAGGATGGGTCGTCTCAGCGTCCGTGTTGGCGGTGACCAGGGTCTTCGACCAGGTGTAGGAAAGGCTGAAATGCAATCGTTCCGCGAAGCGGCGGTTGACGGCGACCTGTAATGAATTGTAGTTGGATGAGCCGGCGAACTCCCGGTACATGATGTTCCCGTAGCCGGGAAAGGGCCGCAGAAACTCGACGCGTTTCGCGTTGGCGCCGCTGAATTGAAGTCCAGCATCACGATAGGCAGCGGGAAGGTTGTCTTCGACCTGTGGCACCACGCCACCCGGGAACCGCGAAGGGTCCTGAGCCTCGCGCGTGAATGTCGTGCCGTAGGGAATGGCATTCAAATTACGAGTCTGTGGAAGGTGGCGGGAAAGCGTTCCGACATAAGCGACGTCCACGGCCGTTCCAAATCCGATCTCGCGCTGAATACCCAAACTGAAACTGTAGATGGCCGGGATGCGGCCAGCCCTCGCGAAACCAAAAACGTTCGGTGGAGCCAGAGTCCCACCGGCTCCGGCGAGGTCTTGCAGCCGGCCGAAGAACAACGCAGGTGTCAGGATCGCCGGTGGGTTCAACAGCATATCGATCGAAAGATCGCCTGCCACGCGGTCGTAAGCGATGCCGAAGCCGCCGCGCGCTACGGTCCTGCCGCGACCGAAGAGGTCATAAGCGAAACCAAAGCGAGGTCCCCACTGTAGACCGGTATTGTCGAAGCCCCCTCGCGGATAGCTCTGGCTGGTTCGTCCAATGCCGTTCGCGATGTCGCCGGAATTCAGCACGATGGCGCCAATGAGATTGGATGACAATGTATTGTCCAGCGTCAGAACCGCGGGCCGGTTAGCCGGGTCCACGGCCCGATCCTGGTTTCCAACCCGCACCACATCGTAAAGCCGAACGGCCTTCGATCGATCGAAGAGAGCCGGGTTGAAAACGCCCGTCTGCAAGCGCGACTCGTACTGTGGTTGGTACCAGGAGAGCCGCAATCCGAAGTCGAGGGTGAGCCGCGGCGTGACTCTCCAATTGTCCTGAACGAAACCTTCCACGTTGGTATATCGATAAAAGCCGAATGGCGAACTGCTGGCCTGCTGGTACATCGAGTACCCCCCCAGCAGCGCATTGGCAAAGGGGTGACCGGTATTTAACGGATTGTTCGCGTTCAGGCTGAAGTTGATGTTGCCATAGATCGGAGTGCCCGTCGTCCGATCCTTGCGGCTGCGCTGAACGAAAACACCCGTCTTGATCAGGTGCGAGCCCGACACCTTGGACAGGTTGTTGCGGAAATCGAATGTGTGGTTGACATTTCGTGCCGGCAGGCTATTGAAGTTCGCGTTGGGTAAGGCAGTGACATTTGAGATCATCCCGTAACCGAAGGTAGGGATGTAGTCACCATCGTTGACGTTCGGAAACAACATCGGAAAAGCAATTCCGGTTGCCAGCCGTGTCGCCTTCTCGTCTTCGGCTGTGGATACGATTCGATTCGTGCCCGGCCCAAAGATGAACTCATTGCTGAGTGTCGGGCTGAACATGTGCAGAAGGGAGATCGCTCCGTTGCGTGCCGAACGACTCGTGACAATATTCGACAACGGAAAGTTCCCTGCGCCATACGGCGCCAGTTGTGAATCACGATAGCCGATGTACCGGACGCTAATGCGCGTCCGTTCTCGAAGCTTGTAGTCCAGGCGGAGGATGTCTTCGCGGCGCGGGAGTGTTCCCGAAAGTGAGGACGTGTAATTAAACTTGTTCTCTCCCGGAAAATTCGGGGACGGATACAGGTTCAGGATCGCCTGACCGTATTGAAAAAAGCGGGCCGGTGGAATGACGTTGCCTGGAAAGCAGGCCGACTGATCCTGGACACCGCAATTCCCCGCCCTGTTCGGATCGCGAATGAAAATCCTGGCGCCGCTTCCATCCAGCGTTTGTGAGAAGTCGCCTCGGCGCTCGGCTTCACTTGGAACCCGAATGTTGCGGGCTCCCCCCGAAGCCACAACCTGGCGGTGAAATTCCTGGTTCCAGTAGAAGAAGAGTTTGTTCTTGTTTTCATTCCAGCGGCCAAGCATGACCGGCCCACCCCAAGCGTAGCCAAAGTCGTTGAACCGGTAGATCGGGCGAGGCTGGATTTCGGAGCCATCGGGATTGCGGCCTTCAGCGTTTCGGAAATAGCTGTTTGCGTTCAAGCCTTCGTGGCGATGAAAGAAGCGGGCACTGCCATGGAAATCCTGTGTACCGGAGGGCGTGACAAACTGGATGAAACCACCCGCTGACCGGCCGTACTCAGCCGGATAATTCGCGGAGAGCACGTTCACTTCGGAAACACCATCCGGATTGATGAGGAGGTGGGTCGTGGCATTACTCCCCGTGTCGACGTCGGATGATCCATCAATCGTCAGTTCGTACTGATTGCCTCGCGCGCCATTGATATGAAGCGCACCGAGTCCAGGACTTGGGCCGTCGCTGATGACGCCAGGCAGAATCGTTACCAGCGCGAGCATGTTGCGGCCAAGAAGGGACAGATCTCGAATCTCTTCTTTGGTGAGAAGTCCCGACCGTTCACCTGACGTAGATTGAAGCTCGAGTTGACCGGCATCGGTTGCCTGGCTCTCACTCTGGGCCGAGGATTCTCCGGTTTCGAGGACCAGCACACCCACACTCAAATGCCTGCCTGTGGTGAGTGTAAGATCGGTCCTCACCAGCTTCCGGAAGCCTGCCTTCTCGACTCCGATCGTGTAGGAACCCGGCGGGAGTTGCGGTGAGATGAAAAAGCCTGAGGCGGAGGTCGTGGCGTTTCTGGAAACGGCGTTTGCTGAATTCGTGATGTTGATGATCGCATCAGGGATGGGCGTGGCACGCCCATCCCTGACTATTCCTGAGATCGAACCCGTCGTGCTCTGCGCAAGCGAACGAGAAGGTATCGTCACCAGCAGGAATGCCAGTGCCAGAAACGGGATTAGCCCTTGGGCATAACGCTTCGACATCCGAGTTGCGCGAATTATACACTCGGCTAAGGAGCGCTCCGCGGATATCTATAAGGATGCCTCGCATCATTTGAAACCACCCCGCTGGGTTTCAAACAAAGCGAAGCTTCCTCCAACGCCTCTGGACGAGGAGGCGAGGTCGCTAGAGCTAACGGAACGTGATCCTGACATTGAGCACATTGGCTACTGCTGGAACAACGTTATTGAACTCGTAGTTAAACGTTCGTCCATCAGGAAGAACTCCTGATGCGGCGATCGTCAGATGGGGCACCTTCGAAGGCCCACCAAAGGGATGCGTTACTTCGTGGAATGTTGTCGCGATGCCTTTCAGAGGGCTAAGCAATTTCAATTCGGAAATGGTCAGAACGTCGTCCACGAGGGCGGTCTGAAGGGCTGACCAGCGTACAAACCACACCGGTACCGCAAGACCGCTGCTGACAACCTGCCGAGGCGCTAAATCAACGCCCGGCAGGTTCTCCCAGATCTCAAAACCAGAGACTGTCAACGGGCAGCCAAACGCGGCAGGTATGTCAAAGAAATCGAGGAGATTAAAGCTGTCCGGCACGCAATTGGGATCCCGATAGAATACGATCGCAGCCCACTCACCCGAGTGGAACACGAACGGCCTTTCCACGCGGGCGTAAGCCGGAATACCGGGGCTGTCGACCGGAACGCGGAACAATAGTTGGGCGCTGGCGGAACTTGCCACCAACATCGTGAAAAGGACGGCTGCCAGCAACGCGCAGCCAACCTTCCGGTATCTTGAGATCCCTGACGTACTCATATGTCCTCCTTATTCTTTCTTTAGCCATGCTTTGGTTTCTATCTATGTAGGCGCCAGTCGAACGTAAAAACTGGCTCTGTCGCGGAATCTTTTTTGGGTCTGCGGCAATGACTGGGGAGCAGTGGTATATAATCCCCGGGTTTTACCCCAATTCAAATCGAACAGCCAAGGTGCACATGTCTATGCCTTCGCGGGCGGACGTTTCGGAATTGCTGATGGCCTGGAGTAACGGTGATTCAGCCGCTCTGGAGCGGCTGACGCCCCTCGTCTATCAGGAGCTTCGCCGCCTGGCGAGACATTACATGACACAAGAACGTCCAGGGCACACACTGCAGGCCACAGCTTTGGTCAATGAAGCGTACCTCCGGCTAATCGACATCAACCGGATGCGCTGGCAGAACCGTGCGCACTTCTTTGCAGTTTCAGCCCAAATGATGCGCCGGATTCTCGTGGAATTCGCACGCCGCCGTCACCGCCACAAACGAGAAGGCGACGCGCAGCGGGTGACGTTGGACGATGCGCTGCCGGTTTCCGCGACTGGAACGGACTTCGTAGCGCTCGATGATGCCCTGAACGCGCTTTCGGTCATGGATGCGCGGCTCAGTCAGGTCGTGGAACTTCGTTTCTTTGGAGGTTTGACTGTCGAAGAGACGGCGGAAGTGTTGAAGGTCTCTCCGGATACCGTCATGCGCGATTGGAAGACAGCCAAAGTATGGCTGCTTCGTGAACTCAGCTCAGAGAAGAGCGATGCGACCTGAACGGTGGGACAAGGTCAAGCAGGTATATCAAGCAGTTCTCGATAGGGAACCGGGTGAGCGAGCGGCTTTCCTCAACGAGGCTTGTGGCGGGGACGGAGCATTGCGCGCTGAAGTCGAATCCCTCTTGGCCTATCAGAACAAGACGAACCACTTCATTGAGGTACCGGCCCTGGAAATGGCGGCAAAGTCGCTTGCGGATCATTCAAGTCCTTCGTGGGTCGGACGCACGCTCCAGCACTATCAGGTCCTGTCGCTGCTTGGCGTTGGCGGGATGGGTGAGGTCTATCGCGCGAGCGATCCGCGGCTCGGCCGTGAAGTGGCAATCAAAGTGTTGCCCGCCGCATTTTCGCAAGATCCAGACCGGTTACGGCGCTTCGAGCAGGAAGCGCGCACCGCTGGAATGCTGAGTCACCCGAACATTCTTGTTGTCCATGACATCGGCACACATGAGGGCGCGACTTTTATCGTATCGGAGCTGCTCGAAGGTGAGACGCTGCGCGAGCGGCTGGCGCACGGTGCCCTGCCCGCACGCCGTATCGCAGACTACGCGTTGCAAATCGCGCGGGGACTGGCTGCGGCGCACGAAAAGGGAATCGTCCATCGCGATCTGAAGCCGGAGAATCTCTTCATCACCAAAGATGGCCACGTCAAGATTCTCGACTTCGGCCTGGCGAAGTTAAAGCAGCCCTTTGGCACGGTGGACACGGTTGCTCCGACGAATCAGGCGGGAACCCATCCGGGAGCGGTGATGGGGACGGTCGGATACATGTCGCCGGAACAGGCGCGCGGTCAAGACGCCGATCACCGATCCGACATTTTCACTTTCGGAGCGATCCTCTACGAGATGCTCACGGGAAAGCGGGCATTTCAGCGTGATTCCGCCGTTGAGACCCTCAACATGATCGTGAAAGAGGAACCGCCGGATCCACATGAGAGCCGCCATCCCGTCAACACCGGACTGGAGCGCGTGTTCAGGCACTGCCTGGAGAAGGATCTCCAGAGACGGTTTCAATCTGCGGGCGATCTGGCGTTCGCGATCGAAGCGGTTTCCACACAGTCCGGCTCGCATGTGGACGTGGGGAGCAGGCGGGCACTGAAGGCTGCTACATCATTTTGGATCGCGGCCACAGCTTTGTTGCTCATCACGGCCGCTACGCTAGGCTGGATGTACTTGGGCCGATCATCCACCACCGCGCCTGGCGCCATTCGTTTTTTCATTTCGCCTCCGGATAAGATGACGTTTACGACCCTCGTGGACATTCCTTATTCCGTTGCGCTGTCTCCGGACGGACAGCGGCTGGCTCTAATCCTCATGACTGAAGGAAGAACGCAACTGTGGGTGCGCCCGCTCGGCTCCCTGGCGGCGCAATCGCTTGCAGGCACCCAAGGCGCGGGCAATCCCTTCTGGTCACCGGACGGCCGCTATATCGGATTTTTCGTCGAAGGAAAGCTCAAGAAGATTGATGCAGGCGGCGGATCTCCCCAAACATTGTGCGATGCGCCGCAATGGTTCGCCGCTGCCACATGGAACCGCGATGGCGTCATTCTATTCAACACGATCGCAGGTATTTATCGTGTCTCTGCCGAAGGTGGGGAGCCTTCCGTTGTCCGGCAAGCGGGTCAGACTGGGCAGGAGTACTTCTGGCCCAGCTTCCTTCCGGACGGCCGCAACTTCATCTTTCTGGCGGGTATCTCGCCCGCGCGAGATCTTTACGTCGGATCACTCGATTCCAATGAGACCACGCTCCTCGTCAAGGATGCTTCACGCGCGTTCTACGCGCCTCCCGGTTACTTGCTATACGTGCGCGATGGAACATTGCTGGCCCACCCTTTTGACGCCGGCGCGCTACGCTTTACTGACCAACCGATCGTCATCGCGGAAGGTTTATGGTTTTTCAAACCGACGGGCACCGCTGATTATTCTGTTTCAGAAAATGGCGTGCTGACTTATCGGGCCGGCACGAACATCTCGCAGCTCACCTGGCTCGATCGCCGCGGCACAGAAATCGGGTCGGTTGGCTCCCCGAAAGATTATTGGACGCCGCGGCTTTCACCGGACGGGCAAACCTTGGCTGTCGCCGTGGCGGATCCGCGGACCGGAGCAACGGACGTCTGGACTTACGACCTGTCGCGAGGCCAGTCCACGCGATTCACCGTTGAGCCGTTCATGGAACACGCCCCGATCTGGTCACCAGACGGGCGCCGGATCGTGTTCGCTTCCTCGCCTGACGGCCCCCCTCATCTGTATCAGAAGTCCGTCAACGACACCGAAAGCAGCGCCATGCTCGTCCCGATTAGCGGCTTTCCGCAGCGGCCCTACGACTGGACGCCTGGCGGCCGTTTTATCATTTATGGGGATGGTGAGGCGAAGACGGGACAAGACCTGATGCTCCTGCCCCTCGATGGAGATCGTAAGCCGAAACCGTTTCTGCGCACGCAGTTCAACGAACACGAAGCGAGGTTCTCTCCAGATGGCCGCTGGGTCGCTTACGTCTCCGACGAATCGGGTCCGTCCGAGGTCTACGTCCGCTCTTTCGCCGACGATAGTCTGGGTTTTAAACGCCAAATCTCTGTTGGTGGTGGCACCAGTCCGCGCTGGCGGCGTGACGGGACCGAGTTGTTCTATATCGCCTCCGACAAGAAGTTGATGGCGGTGCCGGTTCGGACCGGCCTGAGCTTCGAGGCCGGAAGGCCGGTTGCCCTGTTCCCAGTCGATGCGCGCGATAACCCAGGGGAGGCTGGCGAATATGAGGTCTCCGCCGACGGTCTACGATTCCTAATCAACAAAAGTATCGTCGAGGTCAACTCATTACCATTAACGGTTGTCTTGAACTGGACCGGGGACCTGAAAGGCCGTCCACAGTGATCTGAAAGAATTCCTGCAAGCCGATCCAGAATTGCCGTTCGACAAGGTCGCCCACATTATCGACCTCGTGAAAGCCGCCGGCCTCGATCGCCTGGGATTGATGACCCGCTTTGTAGACGACGCCCATGCCGCCGCCGCCCAGCTTTTCAATGAAGAAGAAGGAACCGTCGCGAGCCAGGCGAGTAGATAGGTCGGACAGTTAGAGACGATTGCGGATTATGATTAGTTCGGCGGCATTTCCATAGAGTAGTGGATTCGCTGCACTTTCCTGAATCCCTGCGACGAGGAGGCTGCATGCATATAGTCGAGCAATCGCACAGATACTGGAAAACAATGTCCGGCTTTTCGAAAATCCTTTTTCCGACCGACTTCTCGACTAATGCAAATCACGCGCTCGAGAACGCACTCTATCTTAAGGGTGTTCGCGACGTGACGATCCAGCACGTGGTGAGTACTTATTTCGAGAAACATCCTCACTGGTCGGTGCTTTTCGACATCCATGAATTGCAGAAGTACATGGATATGTATGTCGAGACGGAGATGGCCACAATGCCGAGGCAAACTCGAGAAGGAATTAACTACAACACGGTGATATCGGAGGGAAAACCCGCTCAGCAGATCGTCGAGTTGGCGGAAAAGGAACAAGTGGACCTTATCGTCATGGGCCCGGCCAGGGGAGTCGTGACCGGTCAGGTGATTCGCGCTGCAAGCCGGCCGGTCCTTGCGATTCCGCCGAGCGAAAGTGAGCTTAAGCCGCTCCAGAAGATTTCAAGAATTCTTGTGACGACGGATTGCTCTACGCACTCCCAAATGGTCGTCGATTACGCGTTTCAATTGAAGCAACTGATCGGTTGCGAATTGTTTTTGCTCCACGTCATCGAGTTGACGAATGCGATCAAGTTCGGCATCGGGCAAGGTTTTTTTACTGATGCCGTTTCCAAGATGCGGGTCTGGGCGAAAAACCAGATGCAGAACCTGATACCCCCTGAATCGGCTGACGACAACTCGATCCACTCTTTGGTTGAGGAAGGGCCGGTAAGCGACAAGATCGCGGAATGCGCCGTCGCCTATGATGTCGACATCGTCATTCTGGGGGCCCATGGCTACGGCCCGGTCGAGAAACACTTCGTCGGAAGCACCACGAACAGACTCCTGACGAAGCTGTTGCAGCCAATGTTGATTGTAAAGATCTAAGTGTTGTCACGATAGCCGTGCAATCGGGAAAAGGCCCTTCGTGTTCCGAAGCGGGTTCGCTCAGGGTTTCCAGTTGAGAAGGATGTTAATTGGTGAAGTGGGCTCCTGCACCAATGTGTTCATCATGTCCGGATGATTCAGGGACGCCAGAATCTCCGCTTCGCGCTGAAACCGCGACACGCGTTCCGAGTCCCGTAAGAACGCGTCGGGCAATACTTTGATCGCGACTTCGCGCTTGAGCTTCAAATCGCGGGCGCGATACACCTCACCCATTCCACCGGCGCCCAGATCTCCCACGATTTCGTAGGTGCCGAGCTTCGCGCCTTTGCTGAATGTCATTAGTGGCTGGATTATTCGCGATCCGCGACCGATTGGTTTTGGCGTGATTGCCGGCCGATTGGGGTGTTGCCTTGGCTGGTAAGGACGCTCCATCGGTCTATCATTCGATACCACCGGCGTTACCCCTTGGATTCCTGCAGGTACGAGCGACAACGCGCACCGCAGTCATGCGATGCAGGTCGGCCTCTTCGCACTCCATTGCAAATCAATCCGTTCTTTGTTCCTGCATTCGGATCTCTCCCTACCACGGCGGATAAATGTTCTGGCTGGCTGGACTCTGGGGCTGTAGATGCAGACGCCCTTGTCCGGGAGGAAGCTATCGTTAACGAAACTGCCGCCTATCAATCGACATGGATGAATGATTCGTTGCGAATGTTTCGCAAGACGGTTCGACAATTCATCCAGGATCGGTTCGCGCCCCACCAGGCACGTTGGCGCGAGCAGCATGGACCCGACGCAGATGCCTGGAGGGAAGCGGGCGAGATCGGCCTCCTGCTCCCCGACGTGTCCGAAAGATACGACAGCGGCGGCGGGACGTTCGCCCATCAAGCTGTCGTCATCGAAGAACTCGCTCAGGCCGGTGTGCACTTTGGTAGTTCGATACAAGGCGTCGTCGCCCAGTACATCGTCGCTTATGGCACCGAGGAACAAAAGTGCAGCTGGCTGCCCAGGCTGGCCCGAGGCGAATTAG
>Ga0137427_10000264_pt1 | contig 28620 bp, 23 predicted proteins | sample EasRivERMZT700_2_FD_102309 | JGI IMG/M metagenome (GOLD analysis project Ga0137427, IMG submission 102309) | Soil microbial communities from meander-bound floodplain in the East River, Colorado, USA - East River MetaG ERMZT700_2 | ecosystem: Environmental > Terrestrial > Soil > Floodplain ...
ACGCTCTCGTGGAACTACGGCTGGACGTCGGCGACCTACGCATTCACCGTGCGAACCAAGAACGCTGCGGCCGCCAGCCCGGTGTGGCTCGAGGGCGGTCAGGCGACGGCGGTCTCGCTGCGCGCATTGAAATTGGATACGGCGATGAGTCGCCGGGAGGTCGCGCGCCGCTACCTGGCACTCGGGTTCACGCACATCGTTCCGCACGGCCTCGATCACATGCTGTTCGTGCTGGGCATCTTCCTGCTCACGCGCCGGCCGGGCGCGATGCTCTGGCAGGTGAGCGCGTTCACGCTCGCGCACTCGATCACACTCGCGTTGAGCATCTACGGCGTCGTCTCACTCTCTCCACGCATCGTCGAGCCGCTCATCGCAGCGTCGATTGCTTACGTCGCCGTCGAGAACGTGTTGGTGTCGGAGCTCAAGGCCTGGCGTGTGGCGCTCGTCTTTGGCTTTGGCCTGCTGCACGGCCTCGGCTTCGCAGGCGCGCTGCGCGACGCAGGCCTGCCGCGCGCTGAGTTCGCGACAGCGCTCGTGACGTTCAACGTGGGCGTCGAAGCCGCACAGCTCGCGGTGATTGGTGCCGCGGCGCTCGCGGTCGGCTGGTGGATGCGCCGCCCCTGGTTTCGCTCCTGGATCGTTCGGCCTGCGTCAGCCGCGATTGCCTGTCTGGCGCTGTATTGGCTGGCAGACAGGCTGCTGATTTCGTAGCATCATCAAGACTTCCATGAAGCTGCTCCCGGCCGTGTTCGGTCTGGCCGCGTTGCTCATCCATATTCAGGCGCCGATCGGCGCGCAGGAGGCTCGGCCCACGCTCGAGGGGCTCCTCGGCCTCGCCGGGACCTATCTTGCCGACTACGAGCGGCAAGCGTCCGCGATCGTGTCCGAAGAGTCGTATCTGCAGTTCAGCCGCGGCCAAGGATCGAAGATGCAGCGGACGCTCAAGTCCGACATCCTGATGATCAACGCCGGCGACGCGGGCTGGTTCGGGTTTCGGGACGTGCTCGAGGTGGACGGCGGCGCGGTGCGGGATCGCGAGAACCGTCTGCTCGCGCTCGTGATGTCACCGCTGCCGGACACGATGGACCAATGGAAGCGGATGTCCGCAGAAGGCGCGCGTTACAACATCGGCGGGATCGACCGGACGATCAACATGCCGACGATCGGGCTCATCTTCCTGCGCACACGCGAGCAGTCGCGATCGACCTGGACGCTCGGTTCGCGCCGGAAGATCGACGGTCACGAGACGATCGAGCTGCGATTCACCGAAGTGGCCACGCCGCGCGTGATCAGGACCCGCGACGATGCGGCCGCCAGCGGACGATTCTGGGTCGAGCCGGATTCCGGGCGAATCGTCCGGTCGGAGTTCACCATCGAGTCGATGGGCCTGAACGGCCAGGTCACCGTCACGTTTGGCCCGGCACCGAAAATCCCGGTGTGGATGCCGCTCGCGATGGATGACGTGTACACGTGGCCGCGGGGCGGCGCCTCTGGCGACGCCGAGGTTCGTGCGAGCAACACGGTGAGCACAATCGCGGCGTCGATCGAAGGACGCGCGACCTACAAGAACTTCCGCGCGTTCAACGTGAGCACGAGCGAGATCATCAAGAAGTAGCGCCCTAATTCGCCCGCAACGCCACGTTCGGATCCACCTTCGTCGCCCTGCGCGCCGGCACGAACGACGCGGCGAGCGCGACGAGGGTCAGCAGGATGGCGGTGCCTGCGAACGTGAGGATGTCGAACGCGCTGACTTCGTAGAGCAGGCCCTGCAGCACCTGCGATCCCGCGAGTGCGCCGGCAATGCCAACGACGAGACCGGCGCTTGCGAGCCACAATCCTTCGCCGAGCACGCCCCCGAGAATTTGCGAGGGATTGGCGCCGAGCGCCATGCGGACGCCGAACTCGCGCGTCCGCGCGCTGACGGAGAACGCCAGCACGCCGCCGATCCCGATCGCCGAAATGACGAGCGCGAGCACCGCGAACGACCCGAACAGTGTCGCGTTCAAGCGCGACGGCGCGACGCGTTCCGCGGCGGCGTCGGTCAAGAAACGCATGCCGCTGACCGGCCGCTTGGCGTCCATTTCATGAATCAAGCGCGCAGCCTCGCGCGCGGTGCCCATCCCGTCCTGGCCGTTCACGCGAATGAGCACGGCCGGGCCGACGCCAGCCTGCGACGCCGAGTCATATAGCGTCGGCATCGCGGGCTCGCCGCCGCCCAGCTCGCGGACGTCCTTGACGACGCCGATGATGGTCCGCCACGGCGACCACTGCCTGCCGTCGAACGAGAACTGGACCCGCCGGTTGATCGGGTCCGTGTCGCCGTAGGCGCGCTTCGCCATCGATTGACTGACGAGGGCGACGCGCGGCGCCGTGAGGGTGTCCTCGAGCGCAAACGTGCGTCCCTGCAGGATCGGCACGCCGAGCGTGTCGAAGTACGACGCGCTGACCACCGTCTGCAGCATCTGGATCGGCGTGGTCGATTGATCAAGGAGACCGTTCTCGGTCTTCACGTACTGCGCCGGCAGCGTCGACGGCGTGAACGGCGTGCGCGTGGAGGTCGCCACCGACTCGACGCGCGGCAGCGCGCCGATCTTGATCGCGAGCTCTTCGAAGAGCGCGCGATTCTTGTCGGGTGGCAGCCGCGTGAAGTTCGGCGCATTGAGCGAGACCACGTTTGAGGCCTTGAACCCGGGATCGACGCGCTGCAGGTTGATGAACGTCCGCACGAGCAGCCCGGCCCCGACGAGCACGATGAACGACACGCCGACCTGCGCGGCGACCAACACGCGTTGCGCGCGCCGCTCGCCCCGCCCGATCGTCGATCGCACACCCGACGCCGCCGCGGTACCCGACGACGGCAACCGCGGTGCCCAGGCGAACACCAGCGCCGCCGCCACGCCGACAGCGATCGAGAACGCGAGCACCGTGCCGTTGAGCTCGAGCGCATCGGCCCGTAGCGTCATCCGCGCCGTGTAGCTCGCGAGGCCGTCGCGGGCGGCCCACGCGACGATCACGCCGAGGACCGATCCGACCAGCGCCAGCAAAACATGTTCGGCCACGAGTTGCAGCCGCAGTTGACGAGGCAGCGCGCCGAGCGCCGATCGCACGGCCAGCTCGCGTTCGCGCCGCACGAGACGCGCGAGCGTGAGGTTGCCGACGTTCGCGCAGGCGACGAGCAGCACGAGGCCGACGGCGCCCATGAGGATCAGGAGCGTGGGCCGCGCCTTGCGCACGAGCATCTCGCGCCACGGCGTGAGCGTGAGGCCGAAGCCGCGCTCCGCGGGATAGTCGGCCGGATACGCCTGATGCAGCCGTTGCATGACGCCCGTCACGTCCGCGCGCGCGGTGTCGAGCGCCACGCCGGGCTTGATGAGCGCGTAGACGTCCGTCATCCGGTGTGCGCGCTCTTCCTGCATCGACGCGCCCATGTAGTGCGAGTTCGTCGGGTAGTTCGCGTAGAGCTCCGCGCGCTGCGTGCCCGCGTAGTGCGATCCCGGCTCGAGCACGCCGACGACCGTTGCCGCCACGTTGCTGAGCTCGATCGTCCGGCCGACGATGTCCGGATCGGAGCCGGTGACGCGCGACCAGAACTCGTGCGTCAGCACCGCGACCGGCGCCGAGCTGCGCGAATCGTCCTGCGGCATCAGCGTCCGGCCGAGTCTCGGCCGAATCGCCAGCACCGTGAAGTAGTTCGACGTCACGAGCCCGCCGTACGCGAGCCGCGGCTCGCCGAGCCCGACGACGTTGAATTGCCAGTCGCCGTATTCGACGACTTCCTGAATGGTCGTCGCCTGCTTGCGATAGTCGGCGACCTCCACGAAGGAGAAGGAGTTGTTCTCGACGCCGGTGCGCGCGAGCGGTTGCTGCACGTACACGATCCGGTCCGCGTGCGGGTACGGCAGCGGCCGAATCAGGATGCCTTCGACGGCCGAGAAAATCGCCGTCGTCGCCCCGATGCCGAGCCCGAGCGTGAGCACGAACGCCGCGGCGTAGCCGGGGTCGTGCGAGATGACACGGAAGGCCGCGCGGAAGGAGGGCATATGGAGAGCTATTAAAGGATCAAAGGCATGTCCTTTAGTGGACGAATGCAGGGAAGGGCAGCGGATATGAAGTGAACGTGGTGGTTCCTGGTTCCGCGTTCCAGGTTCCTGGTTCTGGATCTTGGTTCCAGGTTCGGGTTCCGGGTTCGGTTCCGGGTTCGGGTTCGGGAGCCGCGGCGGTGAACCACGAACCGGGAACCAGAACCCGAAACCCGAACAGGAACGCAGAAGACGAACCTGGAACCCGGAACCTGGAACCGAAACCGTAAGCGTCTACCGCGCCTTATCCCCCAATAACCCCCCACCCCCTGTGAGAAACTACCCGCCCCGGGTCGTCGACCCGGTCTCCGTCAGCATTCGAAAGGACCCGGCATGAAGGCCAAACACATCGTCTGGGCAAGCGCCCTCGTCGTCGCAGGACTCGCGCTGGCGTATTCGCACACCGTCGACGCGCAGAGCCAAGGCGTGAAGGCGCTGTACGACCGCGTCCAGAGTCTTGGCGAACGCACGAACAACAAGACCTACAACACCGTTACCGACCCCACGTGGGTCGCTGGTGCGCCGGGCCTCCTGACGTACCGCAAGAGCGTCAAGGGCGGTAATCAGTTCATTCTGGTCGACGCGACGGCCAAGACGAAGAATCCGGCCTTCGATCACGCGCGGCTCGCGACGTCGATGACGACGGCGGCGAGCGCGGCCACGCCGTACACGGCGATCACGCTACCGTTCGCAAACTTCACGTTCGTGGACAACCGTCAGGCGATCGAGTTCGTGTTTGCGCCGGCGGTTGCTGGCGGTGGCGGTCGTGGCGCTGGCGGCGGCGGCGGTGGGGGGCGCGGCGCTCAGGGTGGCGGCGCGCCGGCTGGGGCAGCGGCGCCCACGCGGTATCGCTGCACGCTGACGGACTACGCGTGCACACGGCTCACGCCGCCTGCGGCGCCGGCGGATCCGCAGGCCGGTCAAGGTCGCGGCGGACAGGGACGCGGAGGCCAAGGTGGCGGCGGTGGTCGAGCCGGTGGCGCCGGCGCAGGTGCCGCGGCACCAGAAGCCTTTGCGCAGCGCGCAAACACGCCCGGCGGCGTGTGCTGGGAAGCGCTGATTCAGAACTTCAACGTCTACGTGCGTCCGATTCAGGGCTCACCGGCGTCGTGCGGTGCGAACCGTCAGGGCTTCATGTTGAGCACCGACGGCTCCGAAGGCAACGCCTACCGCGCGCTCAGTCCGAATAGCTGGTCACCGGACGGCAAGAAGATCGCGGCGTTCCGCCGCCGGCCCGGCTACGACCGGCAGATTCACTTCATCGATTCGTCGCCGGCCGACCAGGTGCAGCCGAAGCACAACACGATGTTCTACCGGAAGCCGGGCGACGTGATGGACTTCGATCATCCGGTCGTCTTTGAGGCGGCGTCGAAGAAGCAGATGTCCGGCGACATCGCGCTGTTCCCGAATCCGTACGCGATGTCGCAGTTGACGTGGCGACAGGACAGCCGTGCGGTGACCTTCGAGTACAACCAGCGCGGCCATCAGGTCTTCCGCGTGCTCGAGCTGGACGCGACGACAGGGCGCACGCGTACCTTGATTGAAGAGACCAGCAAGACCTTCGTCGAGTACTCCGGCAAGCGCTTCCTCGGAAACATCGCGGACGGCAAGGAGATCATCTGGCGATCCGAGCGTGACGGTTGGAGCCACCTCTACCTTTACGATGGCGTGACCGGACAGGTGAAGAACCAGATCACCAAGGGCAACTGGGTGATTCGCGGCGTCGATCGCGTGGACGACACGGCGCGGCAGATCTACTTCAGCGCGAGCGGTATGAACGCCGGCCAGGATCCGTACTTCATTCACTTCTACCGGATTAATTTCGACGGCACAGGTCTGACGGCGTTCACCAAAGAGAACGGCACGCACACCGCGCCTACCGGTTGGCCGACTCAGGCCAACCAGGGCCCGGTCCCAGGAGGCGGGGTTAACCCGGTGCCCCCAACGCCTCGTCTCGGTGAGTACTACGTGGACTCCTGGTCGCGCGTGGATCTGCCGGCTGAGTGGGTGTTGAAGCGCACGAGCGATCAGTCCACCGTGATGGAGCTCGAGAAGACCGACATCACCGATCTGCTCGCCACCGGATGGCGGCTGCCGGAAGTGTTCACGAGCAAGGACCGCAATGGCCAGAACGACATCTGGGGCATCATCATCCGCCCGACGAACTTCGACGCGACGAAGAAGTACCCGGTGATCGAGAACATCTATGCGGGCCCGCAGGGCTCCTTCGTGCCGAAACAGTTCACCACGCAGGCCGGCATGCAGGGCCTCGCCGAGTTCGGCTTCATCGTCGTGCAGGTCGATGGCCTGGGCACGTCGAACCGATCGAAGGCGTTTCACGACGTCGCGTGGCAGAACCTCGGCGACGCGGGCTTCCCGGATCGCATCATCTGGCACAAAGCCATCGCCGCGAAGTACCCCGCGAACTACGACATCACGCGCGTCGGGATCTACGGCACGTCAGCCGGCGGCCAGAACGCCGCAGGCGCGCTGTTGTTCCATCCGGATTTCTACAAGGTCGCGTACTCGAACTCGGGCTGCCACGACAACCGGATGGACAAGATCTGGTGGAACGAGCAGTGGATGGGCTGGCCAATCGGCCCGCACTACGGGGCGTCGTCGAACGTCGACAACGCGCACAAGCTCAAGGGCCGTTTGATGCTGCTCGTGCCGGAGCTGGACACGAACGTCGATCCGACGTCGACGATGCAGGTGGTGAACGCGCTCGTTCGCGCGAACAAGACGTTCGAGCTGGTGGTGGTGCCGGGCGCGAATCACGGCGCCGGCGGCCAGTTCAGCACGCGCAAGCGCAACGACTGGTTCGTGAAGCACCTGCTCGGTATCGATCCGCCGAACTGGAACGAAGACGTCACGGCGCCGGCGACGGGCAGCGGTCTGTTCCCGGAGGATGAGATCGACTACTTCGCGCTCGAGCGCGCGCCGTTCTTCCCGGACATCGTTCGATAGCGTCAAATGCGTGAATGAGTGATTGGGTGACTGTGTGAATGGGCACTTGGAATCCATTCACCCATTCACTCATTCACGCATTCACCCATTAACGAATGTCAGAAAAGTAGCTCTCCCGCGCGCGAACGGTCGTTCCTGTCTTGAGACACTGCACGCTGATCGCATGCGTTGTCCCGTCGAATGACGCCGGCACGAAGCCGAGCAGGTATTGCCGGTGCAGGTCCTCGACGATGTCCGTGAATGCAACGGACAGATTCTCGTTCGGTCCGATCAGATCCACTCCACCGCCGGACTGTCGCACGATCGCCTGAAGGCTCTCGTCGAGCGCCGATCCCTTGAAGCCGAGCGCGTAGAGCATGAAGCCCTCGCGCGCGGCGCGGCGAGAGACGTCCTCGCCCGTGGCGTTCGAAAAAACTACCGGCCGCTCGGGGCCTCCGGCCGGCGGCCGGCTCGCATACGCCGAGCGCGTATCCTCGCCGTCGGTGATGACGACGAGCACGCGGCGGCCGCCTTCGACGGCCAGCGCGGTCATCTCGCGATCGAGCGCGCCGTAGATCGGCGAGCCCGTGTCCCACCATCGCCAACTCGCGGCCGTTCGAATCGCGTTCCTGAGTTTCCACGTGTCGGACGTGAGCGGCACGCCTTCGTGCGTCAGCGTGCTGAACGAGGCGCGATCGCCGGGCAGGAGCGCCGCGACGAAGGCCTCCGCCGCGGCGCCCACTCGCGGTAGTTGCCGCAGCATGGACCCGCTCTGGTCCACGATGAGCGCGACGGTGATCGGCTGGATGTCGTTCGAGAACGCGGTGATGTCGCGCGGCTGGCCGTTGTCGAAAACGCGAAAGTCGGCGGTCGTGAGGCCGCGCACGTGCTGGCCGTCCTCGCGCGTGACCGTCGCGTAGATGCGCACGAGGTCCGACGTCGAGCGAAACCTCAGGTCCTGCGCCGCCGAGCGAAGCACGGCGGCGGCCACGATCAGGGCGATTGCCAGTCCGGCGGCTCGGCGCATTGGGGACCCGTGTGGAGATACGCCGCCCGGCCGCGGCTGTTACATGGGCCAGAATGACCCCCGTGCTCTTCGAATCGTGCGTGGATTCCCTCCAAGCCGCGGTCGCCTCCGAGCGCGGTGGGGCCGGGCGCATCGAGTTGTGCGCGCGTCTCGACGTTGCCGGCCTCACGCCGAGCCTTGACCTGGTGCGCGGTTGCGCCGGGGCGGTGACGATTCCAGTGTTCGTGATGGTGCGCCCGCGCGCGGGGGACTTCGTCTACACCTCGGGCGACATCGACGCGATGGTGCGAAGCATCGGCGCGGCCGCCGCCGCCGGTGCGCGCGGCATTGTCACGGGCGCGCTCGGGCGCGATGCGACCGTGGACGCCGACGCAATGCGGCGACTCATCGCCGCCGCCCGTCCGTTGCCGGTGACATTTCACCGTGCGATCGACGCGACGCGCGATCGGGACGAGGCGCTGGACGCGTTGATCGCGCTCGGCGTCGATCGCGTGCTCACATCAGGCGGCGCACCGACCGCCCTCGAGGGTGCCGACGCGATTGCGAGGCTGGTCGCGCGCGCGGGCGGGCGAATGACGATTATCGCGGGCGGCAGCGTGCGCGCGGGGAATGTCAGAGAGATAGTGCGACGGACGGGCGTGCGGGAAGTGCACGCGTGGATCGTGAGGTCAGACGCCGGCGACCCGGACGTGGCGACGCTGGTTCGGGAGCTCGATTAGCGCGCCGCCAGCGCGCAGCCTTCCGTGTCCGGCACCATCGGCCGGAGAAACGTCTGGTTCAGCCCGCCGCCGCCGCGGCCGCCGCCTCCACCGCCGCCGCCGAACCCGCCGCCGAATCGCCCAGCGCCCGTGAAGATAAAGGTGCTCGCCTCGTCGAGCGGCAGCTTCGCGACGTTGCACAAAAACACGTTCTCCACGCCGGCGCGATTCAGATACTGCTCGACGTTCGAGAGGTAGAACGCCGACACGACGGCACCCTTCTCCTTCAAGTACTGACCAACGGCGCGAATCGCCTTGGGCCCGGCGAAGTCGCCCACGACAGGCACCAGCAGGTTCTTCGTGTGGAACGCTTTCATCGCCTGCCAGTTCTCCTCGCTCCCGAGGAATCCCCGATTGACGCCCGCGCCATCATCAAGCGACTGAATCGCGGCGTACGTGCCCTGGTTACCGCCGCCCCCGCCGCCGCGCGAGCCGCGGCCGGCCATGTTGTAGGTGAGCTGCGGCCCGCCGGTGAAGAACGCCACCCGGTAGACGTAGTCGATGCCCGGCAAGTCGCTCGGCTGCAATGCGAAGCCGTGAGTCTTCGTCAGATGGTCGGACACCGCCTTCAGATTCTTCGCATACAGCTCCTCGCTCGGCGCGACGCGGGTGTAGGCGTCCATCAGCTCGCTGACCGTTGACGACGCGGTCAGTCCCGCCGGCGTCGCTCGCGAGAAGAGCTTCGAGAGGAAGTCCGCGCGATCCGTGGACAGCTCGAAGATCGACTTGTACAGAAGGTGTTCGTGCAGATTGCCGCGGCGGATGTCGAAGATGATCGCGAGCGCCGGCTTGAGCGCCAGGATGTACGGGAAGTTCTGCTCGGGTCCGACGCCCAGATACACTCGGCCGGGCTTCGCCGTGCGGATGAGCTCGGGAATGACGACCTGGTAGCCGCGCTCGTTCGACAGAAAATTGTCAGACTGAAATTCGCCGTTCTGCTCGGACACGAGCTCCGTGAGATCCCAGAACTCCTTGTCCGTGAGCTTCGCCGCGAGATCGAGCGAACCCGAGGCGCGTGTGATCGGCGCGACGGATCCAATCGCGAGCGCAAGACCGAGAACCAGCAGGAATCGAGCGCGAGGCGTCGTCATGATGCGGCATCATATCGTGGGGAAGCTGAGGAGACAGACCCGCTGTGCAAAGTCGAATCGCGGTGATTGTCGGTGCGGGCATCGTGGTGCTCGCGGTGGGTATCGGTGCGTGGTGGATGATGTCGTCGCCGCCGGCGGAGCCGGCCGGGCGACGCGGACCAGAGGCGCCGCCGCCCAGTGCTGCGTCCACGCCGGAGCCGAAGCCCGCGGCGCCGGCTGCTACGCTCAAGCCGTCGGAGCCGCCACCAACGACGCCGCCCGCCGCGCCGACGACCGGCACGCTCGTGATTCGTAGCGACGTGCCGGACACGAGCGTCTTCATCGATCGGAAGTACCTCGGCACCGCGCCCGTCACGGTGAGAGACCTCAGACCGGGCACGCACCGGCTCAACATGTCGCCCACGGGCTACGACTCGATCGCGGAAGACATCGAAGTCGCCGCCGGGACACACGAGATCTCGCGCAGCTTCAAGACGCTCAAGCCCGACGCGAAGATTGACGTGGTCCACAAGCACGCGTTCGGATCGTGTCAAGGCACGCTCCGCGCGTCGCCGCACGGCATCACGTACGAGACGACGCACAAAGACGACGGCTTTACTGTGGCGCTGACGGATCTCGAGACGTTTGCGATCGACTATCCCGGCAAGTTCATGACGCTCAAGATACGCAAGGGCAAGTCCTACAAGCTCACGGATCCTGAAGACAACGTCGATCGGCTGTTCGTGTTTCACCGGGACGTGGACAAAGTGCGGCAGCGAGGGCGGGAGGATTGACATGGCCACACCGGACATTCACGAGTGTCTGACAACGCTGTTCTCGGAGCTGACCGAGGGCGCGAAGGCGACTGGCGGCGCCTACATCCTCAACTCGGGCGATGCTGGGTTGCTGCGCTCGCTCGACAAACTCTCCGCGGCGGACGCGTCGCGCGCGCTCGATGGCGGCGCGACCATCGCCGCGCACGCGCAGCACGTGCGCTACGGCCTGTCGCTCATGAACCGGTGGGTGACGGAAGGCGGCGACCCGTTTGCGGATGCCACGTGGGACGAGGCGTGGAAGACCTCGCGCGTGAGCGACGCCGAGTGGGCCGAAATCCGGCGTGGCCTCGGCGACGAGGCCCGTCGCTGGCTTCAGGCGCTCGGCGCGCCGCGAGAGGTCAATCGCGTCGAGCTCACCGGCATGATCGGCAGCATCGCGCACCTGGCGTATCACCTCGGCGCGGTGCGGCAGATTGCCAAGGCCGCGCGCGGTCCACGCGAGGGCACCTTCTAACTCGGCGCTTCGCGGCTTCGTGTGGCTTCGCGTCTTGTAGGTGCAATCGATAGAATCCGCCCATGACAGACACGATCGGTTTCATCGGCCTCGGCGTGATGGGGAAGCCCATGGCGCTGAACCTGCTCAAGAGCGGCCGCGCGCTCGTCGTGCACTCGCGCAGTCGCGGACCGGTCGATGAAGTCGTCGCCGCGGGCGCGGCCGCGGGGACGTCAGCCGCGGATGTGGCGCGCAAGGCGTCCGTGGTCATCACGATGCTGCCGGACACGCCCGACGTCGAGCGGGTGCTCGACGAAGTCATCCCCGCGCTCCAGCCGGGCGCGCTCGTGATTGACATGAGCAGCATTTCGCCGGTCGTCACGCGCACGATCGCGGCGCGCGTGGCTGCGCAGGGCGCGTCGATGCTCGACGCGCCGGTCAGCGGCGGCGAGATTGGCGCCAAGAACGCGTCGCTGTCGATCATGGTCGGCGGCGATGCGGCCGCATTCGACCGCGCGCGCCCCATCCTCGCCGCGATGGGCAACCCCGAGCGCATCGTCCACATCGGCGGCTCGGGCGCCGGGCAGACGTGCAAGGTGTGCAATCAGATTGCGATCGGCGGCGCGCTGGCCGGCGTGAGCGAAGCCATCGCGCTCGCGCGTGCGGCCGGTGTGGATGCCGTGAAGGTTCGTCAGGCGCTGCTCGGCGGCTTCGCCGCCAGCCGCGTACTCGAGGTCCACGGCGAGCGTCTGCTCACGGACAACTTCGTGCCGGGCTTTCGGACGAAGCTCTATCAAAAGGACCTCCGCATCGCCACGGAAACGGCGGCCTCCGTTGGCGTGACGACGGATGCGACCGCTGTGGTCTCTCGACTCGTCGATGCGCTGGTCGCGGCAGGGAACGGCGATCTGGACTACGCGGCGATTGGAACGATGGTGAAGTGCGTTCGGTCCAAATGATCCACGGGTTCGAAGGGTCCCAAGTCGCACGGCTATAGGGAACTCCTTCATGTCGCCGCCGCGCCGTGGCTCCGCGAAGATCGGAGCATGGCGACGAAACGTGACGACATCGTCGACGAAAGCTCGGAAGAGTCGTTTCCCGCGAGCGATCCGCCATCGTGGACGCCGACCCGCGTGAACATCGAGGAGCGGCCGGTCCGGCCTCCAGATCCGGAGCGCAAGGAACCGCCGGGCAAGGGCAAACCGGCGCCCGGGCGCAAGAAGAATCCTTCCGTCCACTAGGCCGATCCGGGACGCGCGGCGGGCGATCCGTACAAAACCCGTACGGCGGCGCGCCGCCGCCGTCCCCGCGCGGACAGTCTCGTCGCTCAATTGTGAAATGACACACGATCTCCGGGCCCTGCCATGGATTGCCTGATTGCTGCAAGTGTCGCCGGTTGTTAGCATCTAGTCCAACCGAGCACGATCGTCGCGCCGGCCTGCACTGATTCCAACACCGACATGTACATTCCGTTCTGGCTCCTCTTTACGTTCGTGATGTGGACGTTGCTCGCCGCGCAGCTTTGCCGTGACGAGGCGTATGCCGCCGGCTCCGAGCGCCGCAAGCCCGACTACCGCTCCTGCTGGGGCGCAGCCTCGCTCGTCATCGGCGTCTGCATCGCCGCTTTCGGCGCGATGGTGCTGCTGACGCCGATGGCCTTCAGCATGATGGGCGGGTTGTTCGACAAGGTGTTGCAGCGAATCGGGTGAATCTTGAATTTGGGATTGGGGGATTGGGGGACTGGGAGATTACGGCGATCTCGTAATCTCTCAATCTCCCAATCCCCCAGTCTCCCAGTCCCCCAATCTCCCAGTCCCCCAATCTCCCAGTCCTCAAATCATCCGCCCTCTCTCGCTGATCCACCGCCGAAATCGAAACGCGTTCTCCGGCAGCTGCAGGTCCATGCCGTAGTGGTTGGGGCCGATGGCGGCGATTTTGGCGACGATCACGCTCAGGTCGTCGCGCGCGAAGGCTTCGATCGCGGCCTCACCGAATCCCATCACCGAGTCGACCGCGCGGACGTGCGCGAGGCCCGCGCCTGTGGCGATCGCGGCGAGGTCCGTCATGCCCGACGTGGTGTGCGAGTCGAAGCCGCCGGTCGAGAGCAGGCTGCCGTTGTCGAACACGATGTGCACCAGATTCTTCGGCCGGTACCGCGCCATCGTCGCGAGCGTGCCGAGGTTCATGAGCACGGAGCCGTCGCCGTCGAGCACGACGACGCGTTCCTTCGGCAGGTGCATCGCCAATCCGAGACCGATGGACGACGCCAGGCCCATGGCGTGCTGGAGATAGAAGAAGTTGTCCTTGTGCCCGAGGTCGTAGAGCTCCTGCGCGCACGCACCCATGATCGTGACGACGGGCTTGTCGTCCAGCTCGGGATACAGCATCGCGATGCATTCTTGGCGCTTCACGTTCTCACTCCGGGGGGCTTCGCCCCCGCGGACCCCCCTACGCGCTCACTCGCGGGGGCCCCTTGAGCCCCACTCCGTTCGCGCGACTCGCTCGCTGCCACTCGCTCGTTCACCTCAATCCTCCATTAGATCGCGCGTGAGGAGCAGCGCGACGGGTGACAGCGAGCTTTGTGAAAACGTGTAAGCCTCGGCGATCTGGCGGCCGACGGTCTTCGGGTCGCGCGCGTACTCGAACGGAATGCCGAGCGCGCGCAGGACGCCCTCGGTCACGATGCCGCCACGCGTGTGCCACGGATACGGCTCGCCCCAGTGGCCGCGGAGCGCGACCAGCATGCACAGCGGAATCGTGTACAGCTGCGCGAGCGAGACAATCCCATTGATGGCGGCGAGGAAGCCGTGGTTCTGCATCAGCAGGACGTGCTTCTGGCCCGCGAAATACGCGCCGGCGGCGATGCCGATCGCCTCTTCTTCTTTACAGACCTGGATGAGCGTGACGTCGGGGTCTTTCTCGGCCATGTGCAGCAGCAGGCCGAGCCAGGTTTCCGGGAGCGCCGAGAGCGACGTGATGCCGGCGGCTTTCAGGCCTTGGTAGATGACCTTGGAGTTGTCAGGCGATACGGTCACGGCTGCGACATTGTATTGGGGGATTTGGGGATTTGGGGATTGGGAGATTAAGGGATTGGGAGGTCAAAGGGGCGTGGCAGATTCTTCGACGTTGGCAACTCTGGGAGATTGCAGGAATTGCTCACTGCCGGCGCCTGCTCCTCGGAGACGCGTGGCAGCGCTCTTGCTCAAATGGCCGACATGGATGCGGAACAACTCAAGGCTCGTACTCGGCAGTTCGCACTCGACATCATCGACCTGTGTCTCTCCCTTGGGACCGACGACATCGCCCGTTTGATTCGGCCGCAGCTGTTGAGATCCGGAACGGGCGTGGCCACCGGCTACCGCGCGGCGTGTCGCGGCCGGTCTTCACGAGAATTCGCTTCGCGAATGGCGACCGTGACAGAGGAAGCCGACGAGAGCGAATTGTGGCTGGACATCCTGCAGGTTCGACGCAGGGGCCCTGACGCGATCGTGTCTCAGTTGCGCCGGGAATCCATCGAACTCAGAGCGATTGCCGCCGCCTCACGCGCGACCACGCTCAAGCGTCTCCGAAGAACACCTATTCGGAAGGACCGCCCTTAATCTCCCAATCCCCCAATCCCCCAATCCCCAATTTCAAGTGTCCTAGTCTTCAGGCCGCTCACCAGCCGGCGCCATCTTCACCAGCCGCGGATCGAATCGCGCCAACGGCTCGACGAGATCCCGCTGCGCGGCCATCACCGCTTCGATGTCCTTGTAGGCCATCGGCACTTCATCGAGCCCGGCCGAAAGCAGCTTCACGCCGCGCGCGCGCAGGAACTCCTGCGCCTGGCCCCAGTTGAATTGCTTCTTGGCCTGCGTGCGGCTCATGCGGCGGCCCGCGCCGTGCGCGGCAGAATTGAGCGACGCGGCGTTGCCCTTGCCGCGCACGATGTAGCCCGGCGTCGCCATCGATCCCGGGATGATGCCGAGCACGCCGTCGCCCGCGGGCGTCGCGCCCTTACGGTGCACGATCAGCTCGCCGATCGAGCCGTCGGGCCGGCGGTGGACTTCCTTCCAGGCGTAGTTGTGATGATTCTCGAGATCGAGACGGACCTCGACGCCGAGCGCGCGCGCGATGTGCTTGTGGATCAGCGCGTGATTCGCCGCGGCGTAGCGGCCCATCAGCTCCATCGCCGCCCAGTACTCCTGGCCCGGCTCACTCGCGAGATCGAGCCAGGCGAGGTGCGAGAGTTCCTTCGGCAGCTCGGGATGCAGCTTCATCGCGAGCTTGCTGTAGTGGCCGGCGATCTGCGCGCCAGTCCCGCGGCTGCCGGAGTGTGAGAGCAGAGCGACGTACTGGCCTTCCGGCAACCCCGCGGCGTCGTTCAGTACCGTGAGCCGCCCGAACTCGACGAAGTGATTACCACTGCCGCTCGTGCCGAGCTGCGCCCAGGCGCGGTCCTTGAGGTCGGACGTGACCTTCGTCACGTTCCAGTCGGCATCCATCACGCCGTGCCGGCGCCGTTCCTTGAACTCGGCGCCCACGCCGAATCGCGTCTCGCGCACGAGCGCGCTCGACAGCCGGCCGTCCTCGTTTTCGAGCGCGCCGATTGGCAGATCGAGCACCGTCATCTTCATGCGGCACGCGATGTCGACGCCGACGGCGTACGGAATCACGGCCTCGTGCGTCGCCAGCACGCCGCCGATCGGCAAGCCGTAGCCCTGATGCGCGTCCGGCATCAGCGCGCCGGACACGGCCACCGGCAGATTGACGGCGTTCTTCATCTGCTCGAGCGCCGTGGCATCGATGTTCTCGCCCCAGATGCGGTACGGGGCGTGGCTGCGGCGCGGGGTAAAGGTGTGGCTCATCCCCCGAAGTACCCTCGCCGCGCCAGCACGTTCGCGCCCTCGCGGCGGACCGAGACCCTGAGCGTGTGGAAGCCGGTCCGATCGACGCCCTGCGGCCGGAAGTGGATCACGTAGGCGGACCGGAAGTCCTCGAGAATGCGACGGAACGTGTCGGTGAGATTGCTCGACGGCACGATGTTGATGCGCGAGCCGCCGGTTTCGGCGACGAGAGTCCCGTAGAGTTCGTCGCGCCGGCTCATTGACGCGCCTCGGGGCCGCGGCGCGGACGGCGGCATGACGAGCGCGAGGGTTGCCCGCGTCCGCCGGGCCACGCCGATCAGCTCCTCGGCGCCCGTCGTGCTGTTGGTGTCCTCCCCGTCCGTGAAGCAGACGACCAGCTGGCGGTGCTCGGGATTCAACGCCGAGACGAGCGCGACGCCAATCGTGTCGAAGACCACCGTGCCGCCACCGGCAACCGCCGCACTCATCGCGCGCTCGACCGCGCGCACGTCTCGCGTGAAGTCCACCGTGCGCGTGATGCGGTTGTTGAAGAGGACGAGCTTGAGCCGATCCTCCGGCCCGAGGTCGCGCATGAGCTCCACGACGGCGCGGCGAAGCCGGCCGAGCATCGCGCCCGTGACGCTGTAGCTGACGTCCAGCGCGATGGTGATATCGATCGGCATCTTCCCGTACGTGAGATCCGCGATCTCCTGCCGCACGTCGTTGTCGAGCAGCTCGAAATCGGGGGCCTGGAGGCCTGTCACCGACTTGTCTCGATTCCGCACCGAGACTTCGACGCGCACGGCGTCGATCGCAATGCGAAAGGTCGGCCGCTGCGCCGGATCCTGCAGGGGCGATTGCGCACTGGTCGCGCGAGGATCTTTCATCAGCCCGAGCGCGACCGCGATCGCCACCATCGTCCCGACACCGATCGCGCGTCGTCTCGTCACCGAATCATCTCCCGCACGGTCGACATCGCCGCAAGGTAGAAGCGGTAGTCGCCGTGCCAGTAGGCGAGCCAGGGATCGGCCCCGTCGCCCGGCGCCGTTTGAATGCGCTCGGCCATGGCCGCGGCCTCCTCACGACGGCCGGTGTGGACCAGCGCATTCATGAGCGCGACCTGGGCCGACTGCGCGCCGGGCCAGCGCTCGAGCGCGGTGCGAAAGGCTTGCACGGCCGCGTCATGCCGGCCCAGCCCCATCTGAATGTGACCGCGAAACAACTGATGCAGATACCGCATCACGGTGTCCTTCGACGACTCGTCCTGCACCTCGTCGAGTTGGGCCAGCGCGTCGTCGTCTCGCCCGACGCGATGCAGGAACCACGCAAGCCGCACGCGAGCCTCGGTCGCGGTCTCCGGCAATTTGATCGCCGCGCCGTACTGCTGCGCGACGTTGGCCGCATGCGACTGCGTAGCCGTGCCGGTCAATGTTTGAGCTGACGAGGGCACGGCGCCCATGAACGGAAACATCTGATCCGTGACGATGGCGCGCGCGAGCAGGAAGCGGGGCTCCTCCGGAAATCGGGTGAGCGCATGGCGCACGAACGGCTCGGCGAGCCCCGGTCGAATCTTGCCCTGGACGATCGTCAGCTCCGCCCACAGCCAGTAGCGCTCGAAGGCATCGGGCTCGAGCGGATGACGAATCAATCGCTGAAACCGCAGCAGCAGATTGCGCGCCTCATCCTGCGTGGCCTGGCGGCGCGAGAACAGACCGGACTCCGCGATCTCGAGGGCCAACGCCGCTTCGCGGCGGGGTGCAGCCGGCCACGGATTCCCGGTGGCGTCGAGCCGGCGGATGAGGGGCGATGGATCCTGCCAGCTCCGCAGCGCCGCCGTCACCGCCTGGTAGTCATCACGCGAGTACGCTTCGATCAGCTCGTCGAACGTCGCGGGTGCGCGGCTGGCGTCAGGCGCTGGCGACGTTGCGTACCGCTTGGGCTGCGCCGCCGGTGCCGTGATCGCGTACCCGCGGCGGGCCCGCACCGTGGCGTTCGGCGCGCCGGGCACCGTCACCGTCAGCGCGTGCCAGCCTTCGCGCCGCGCGCCCTGCGGCGTGTAGCGCAGTTGATAGCTCTGTCGGAATTCGTCGAACGCCTGCCGGAAAACGCCGGCCGGCGTCGGCTCCGTGAACATCGCGGCCTGGTGCAATGCGCCGCCGGTCAGCGTGGCGGCTTCGGCCAGCGCAAGGCCATCCGGCAGCAGTGGGTGGTTGAAGCCGCCTTCGCCGAGGGGGATGGTGCTCATCGTGGCGCGCATGAGCGGCACCCAGAATCGCCGCGTCGGCCAGCACAGGCCGAGAGCAACGTCCTTCGTGATCCCCATGCACTGCACCCTGTGCCGGGTCTCTTCGTTGTCGGCCTCGGTCTCGAGCATCACGACGTGCAGCAGCACATCCGAGCGCGACGCGATGAAGCGCACGGCCGGCGCGCTGGTCGCGCTGACGGTGTCCTTGCCTTTGGTAGCCACGAGCACAACGTGGCGCCGGTTCGGCTCGACGGGTTGCAGGAGCGCGCCGACGACGGTGTCGTAGAGCGACGCGAGACCGCCGCTGCGCACCTGGCGAAGTGGAGCGATGGAGGAGGCTGGTTGCAGCGCGATGAGCTCGGTGCCATATGTCTCGCTCGCAACCACGCGAAGACGGTCTTCGGGCCGCAGCATCTGCGCAATCTGCCGCACCCGCTCGTTGACGCCGGTGGCGACCGCGGCCGGGTCAATAGGATCCACCCACAGACCGCGCTGATCGCCGCTGAGATCGAGCACGAGCGTGACGTCGAGCGGCACCGGCGCACTGTCAACCGTGTCGATGCGCTGCCGCACTCCATTGTCGAGCAGCACGAAGTCGTCGGCGGTGAGGCCGGTCACCGCTTTGTCGGCGAGCCGGACCGCGACGTCCACCGTGACGGCGTCGGTGCCGGCGCGGAACGTTTGTGGGGCGGATCGTACGTAGGGCAAACCTTCAGGTTTGCCCAGCCCGCCAGACCTGAAGGTCTGGCCTACGTACGACGCTTCGCTGACGGCCACCCAGACGGCGACGGCCGCCGGCAGGAGTACCAGCGCACGCCGGCCGATCATTTCCGGATCTCCGCGCGCAATCGGCCGAGGAGCTCGGACCAGAAGCGATCGTCAGCGTGCGCGTACTCGCGCCATGGGTCGGCGGGCTGGGGATTCGCGGACAGCGCGCCCACCGCGAGCCGCTGTGCCTCGGCGCGCTGCTCACGCGCGAAGAGCAGGGTCGCGAGCGCCATCGACGCCGACTGCGCGTCCGGAATGGTCGTGACCGCGGCGCGATACGCGATTTCAGCCTCGAGCGACCGGCGCAGCCGTTCGTACGCCTGTCCCTTGAAGTACCGCGCAAGGTAGACGACGTACGGATCGCGCGAGAGACGGTCGGCATCGCTGAAGCTGGCGATGGCGTTGTCGGGCCGGGCATCTCTTAGCGTCATCGCGCCCTGGCGCATCGTGGCCTCCGCACCAACGTCGAGGTCGTCCTTGACGATGCCGAAGACCTCCATGGCTTTGGCGCGCACGGCCGCATCCGAGTGCCACTCGCGCGCAATGCCGTGTGCGAGGGTGAATCGCGGCTCGCTCGGAAACCGCGCAGCGATGTGATCGAGATGTCTGATCTCAACGTCGGGATTGCCGATCTCACCGGTGGTGTGCCCGAGACCGATGTTGAGATCGCCGACGAGGAACTGCGGGTCTTCACCGCGCTGCGCGACGGCCAGGGCGGCCAATTGCCACCACCGCTCGATCGGATGCGGCGGGACCGCCTCGCGGAATCGCGCACAGCCCCACTCGATCAGCAGGGGCGCGGGCTTCCAGGAGAGTATGGCCAGGGTCTCCGGTCGACGCTGCACCCACTTCCATTCGTGCCACTCGCCGATGCGCGCGGCTTCGAGCGCGAACGTCGCCGCGGCCAGCTCGCGCCGCGGCCGTTCGTCGGGACCTCGCGCGTCGATCCATGCCGGGCCATTGCGTTGAAGTTGGTCGAGGAGATCTTCGAAGTCCGTGCGTTCGGAGATCTGGCTCACCGCGGCATCGAACTGACCTGCGACGTAGCGGTCGAGCAGATCGGTGATCTGCAGCGGCGGCGCGGCGGACGGACCACCGGTGAGGCACGCCCAGACGATGAGTGGTAGTGGCGCGACGCGGCGCAGGCGCACGCGAATCTCCAGGGCAGGGCAGGGCTGGCTGCTGGAGTCTAGCGCGTCCCGGCGTCGAAATGGGGGCGTGAAGGAGGAGGCGTCTGGATGGAGGCCGGGTCTTCAGACCCGGCCCCCGTTTCCAATCAGCTCACCGCTGGCAGTTGCTGCGGTGCGTGTCCAGATTCAACGTGCAGTTCTGCGTGACGCCGTTGATCGTGAGCTCGATCTGAACGATAGCCGTGCCGTCGAAGGTTTCCTTGCGGACGCGCGTGTCGGTTCTCGTCTCCGAGCCCCGCGTGGTCGTCGTCGTGGTGCTGTGCGTGCGGAGGCCCGAGAGCGGATAGCCGCGGCGGTCGAACCGGTTGGTCGGGACGGGCACGACGAGGTTGACCGTGGTGTCGTTGATCGCGGTGTTGACGCTGAGGCTCGCGCCACCCACGCCGGTGCCGGTGATGGCGACGGTGCCTTGTTCGTTGCCATTGAGCGTGCGCGTGGTCTCCGCGCCCGCGAGGCCGGAGACGATCATCAGCCCCGCGCGATTGATCGTGGCCGTACCGCCGTCCCGGGTCTTCGTCGAGCCGCTGACGCTCGTCTCGGTCTTGATCGACGCCGTCGTGTTCGCGTCGTAGGCCGTTTGCACGGCGCCGCTCGCGTCGAAAAACGTCACGGTGCGCGAGAAGCTCAGGCCGTTGCCGCGCTTGTCGTCGCAGCCGAAGCGGCCGGTGCTGGTCTCGAACACGCAGGGTCCACGGCCATCAGGCCATCTCCCGGCGGCGTCGACGTTGAAGATCGGCACTTCAGGACTCGCGAGGGCCGCGACCGCCGACGCGCCGAAGAGCGTCGGTGAGGTGGCGCTCTCGGGTGCCGTGCCGCATGCCGCGACCCCAATCAGTGCTGCGAGGGCCAAGCCGGTCATTCCAAACGTCCCAAACGTCGTCACATTCGATCGCATGATTCCTCCGTGCAAGCGCATCCTCAGGCTTAGACCGAGCCCCCCGGCAGAAGTTACGCATTACAAAAATCGAACTGGGATTTCAACTGCGGTACGATTCGAATCGCCCCGCCGGGCGCGATGACACCTGAGCAAATCCGGCTCAACCGAGCCGCCCTCACCCCAACCGGCGCTGCGATCGACTTGGACGGCCCCGCGACCCTGCCGCCCGAGCTCCTGCGCGAGGCGTCCGTCCGCCTGGGCTGGGCGGGCATCCTCTACGCCAGCGCCTACACGCTCGCATACTGGGTGCCATTCTTCATCAACAAATCGACGCACCCCGAGCTGCGGCTGACGAACCCTGAAAACTTCGTCGCGATCGTCTCCATTGCCAGCGGCATCGGGATTTTTTTCCTGTCGCGGTACTCGCGGCTGCCCGCGCAGCGTTTGCTCGACGTCGGCCTCGTGTTCGCGGTGTTCGGCGCGCTCGGCATCTCGCTCGCCGAGTTCTGGACCGGCTTCCCGGCGCGCGCGTCGTTCAGGGAATTTCTCGGGATTCCCTGGGAATGCGTGTGGATCCTCATCGTGCCGCTGGTCGCGCCGAATGCGCCGCGCAAGATCCTCATCACGTCACTCATCGAAGCGTCCATGCCGCCGCTCGTGCTGTGGATCGTGACGCTGAAGGGCGTGCCGCTCGACGCCTCGCTGAGCGCGCTGGTGGCGTACTTTCTGTTCACCACGTATCTGTGCGCCGGCCTTGCGTATGTGATTTCAGGACAAATCCTGCGCTATGGCGTCCGGCTGCGGCGCGCCCGCGAGGTCGGGAGCTACTCGCTCGTGAGCCGGCTCGGGGCCGGCGGCATGGGCGAAGTGTGGATTGCCTCGCACCGGCTGCTGGCACGGCCGGCGGCCATGAAGCTGATTCGATCCGAAGTGATGGGCGCCGACGTGCGCAGCCGCGAGACCGCGATCGCGCGCTTCGAGCGCGAAGCCAAGGCCACCGCCGCCCTGGGCTCGACGCACACCGTGAACGTCTACGACTTCGGGCTCACGGACGAAGGCGCCTTCTTCTACGTGATGGAGCTGCTCGATGGCGTGAGCCTCGATGAGCTCGTGCGACGCTTCGGGCCCGTGCCCGCTCCGCGCGCGGTGCATCTGCTGCGGCAGGTGTGCCACTCGCTGGGTGAGGCGCACAGCGCCGGACTGATTCATCGCGACATCAAGCCGGCGAACATCTTCGCGTGCCGCCTCGGCCCGGACTTCGACTTCGTCAAGGTGCTCGACTTCGGTCTCGTCAAGCATTTCGATCGCGATGTGACGCAGGTGACGGCGGTCGGCGTCGCCGCCGGCACGCCGGCGTACATGTCACCGGAGGTCGCGCTGGGCCGGGGGCCGGTTGACGGTCGCGCGGACCTCTACGCGCTCGGGTGCGTCGCGTATTTTCTGCTCACGGGCGAACCCGTGTTCACCGGCGCCACGCCCATGGCCACCGTCCTCGCGCACGTGCAGAACGATCCGGTGCCTCCGGCCCGGCGCACGGAGCTCCAGATTCCGCCCGCGCTCAACGAGATCGTGCTCTCCTGCCTCGCGAAGGATCCGGCGGCCCGGCCGGCGTCCGCGGAGGAGCTCGATCGCCTCCTTGCGGCCAGCGTGAACGGCGCGTCGTGGACGAACGACGACGCCCGCGAGTGGTGGCAGCGGAACCAGGTGTCTCGGGGGCCGTTTCACGCGGAGCCGCGGAGCACAACGGCGTGACCGGGTGACGATCGCGTGGTACGCCCGATGACACCGCCCAGAAAACTCCCGCGGTGTCATCGAGCGCACCTCGCGATCGTCACCCGGCCGCTCCGGCCCGGCGGGCCGAAGGCCCCGCCGGTCACGCCGCTGCTCGAGACGCGGAGGGACCCCCATAGTCTCCGCGCCTCCGCGTGAAAACCTCCGCTCTTCTCCGCGCCTCCGCGTGAAGAGGCCCGGTCGTCTCTGCGCCTCCGCGTGAAGAGGGGGCGAATCGGGTCTTTCCGGTTCGCACCGCGGTCCCGTCTTGCGGTAAGGTTTCGAAAACCGTAGTTCAAGTGACGCGATTGCCGGAGTGTCCGCTGGCTGGGACGGATCGGTGACACGGCCAAACGCCGGCCGCCATCGTCCTAGCCACATCCATTGGCGCCCTTCTTGCTGAAATAGGTCTCCGCTTATGCCGATTCGCCGCCGCGCTGCCGTCCTGTACATGTCGGGCCTCATGGCTTTGGGGGCCCAGATCGCGTCGGCGCAAACGTCGGGGGATCCGGCGGCGGCTCCGACCTCGACGTCGTCAGTCGACACGCCGCGACCGATGCCCGGCTTTCGGGATCTGTTCACCCCCGTCAAGGACCTCAAGCAGCTCGCGCGGCGTCCCGACGTCTGGGTGCTCGGTGTGGGCACCGCCGGCGCGTTCATGGCGCGCCCGTTCGATAGTCCGAGCGCGCGGTCCGACTGGAATCCGGGCATGGCCAACGTGCTGCGCCCGGGCGAGATCGTCGGCGGCGCCGCGATGCAATCTGGCACGGCGTTCGCGACGTACGTCGTGGGCCGCGCGATTCGCAAGCCGCGGGTCGCGGCGGTCGGTGCGGATCTCGTTCGCGCGCAGATCCTCACGCAGATGACCACGCAGGCGATCAAGTTCAGCGCGCAGCGCACGCGGCCTGACGGGACGTCGCTGTCGTTTCCTTCGGGTCACACGTCGGCGTCCTTTGCGACCGCGACGGTGCTGAAGTCGCACTTCGGTTGGAAGGCCGGCATCCCGGCGTATGCGATGGCGACGTGGGTCGCGGCCTCGCGCGTCCAGAAAGATCGGCACTACGTGAGCGACGTCATCGCGGGCGCCACGCTCGGCATCCTGGCCGGCAAGGCCGTCACCGTCGGGCGTGGCTCCGCGAAATTCACGATGTCCCCGATGGCCGCACCCGGCGGCATCGGCGTGTCGTTCACGCTCGTCGGCCAGAAGTAAACTGTGCTCTGAGTGCGTCTGTCCCCGCGTCGGCTCGCGGCGCTCTTTGCTTTTGCCTGTGCGTGGTTCGTCCTCGCGCTGGGCGGCACGGCCGATCTCCAAACGCCGTTCGTCACCCAACCTTACTTGCAACTCGGCAGCCGCTTCGCTGACGGCAGTCTGTCCGTGGTGTGGCACGCGCCACGTCAAGCGCCGCCGGCTGTCGTCGAGTGGCGGTACGCCAGCACGGATGCGTGGGCCGGCGCCGCCATCGTCGATCGATTGGACATGTCCGATCGGACGGTGTTCGAAGCCGCGCTTGCGGTGGGCCGCACGGGTCGCGCGTTCGAGTACCGGGTGCGATCGGGCGGCGCGGCGGCGTTCACCGGTCGCGGCACCGCGCCCGCTCCGGCGGACGCGTCCTTTGGATTTGCGGTGATCGGTGACGGCGGCGACGGCGGCCCGGAGCAGCGCGCGCTTGCCGCGCGGTTGATGACCGAGCGCGCCGCCGGCAACGTCCAGCTCGTCATTCTGGCCGGCGACCTCGTGTACGACTGCGGCCAGCGCGAGGAGTACGACGAGCGATTCTTCCCGGTCTACAACGGCGATGCCGTGGCCACCGGCGTGCCGCTCATGCGCGACGTGCCGTTTGCCGGCGCGGTCGGCAACCACGACGTGGGCGACAAAGGCTTTTGGCTGTTCGACCGCTGCGCACCTGACTACTCGTACTTCGCGTTCTGGAAGCACCCGGCCGGATTCGCGGCGCCCCTGCCGATCACCCGCGCGTCTCCGCCACACCAGCCCAGGAAAGGATCCGTGTTCGCGGGATCCGCGATGACGCGCGTGCTCACGCGGGCGACCTTCTCGTTCGACTGGGGCGGCGCGCACTTTGTCGTGCTGGATTCGAACAAGTACGTCGATTGGGCCGACAAGGGTCTGGTGGCGCGGCTGGAGCAGGATCTCTCGCGCGCGACAGCCGCACGCTGGCGGTTCGTGGTGTTTCATCACCCGCCGTTCAACCTGTCCGGCAGGCACGAAGAGCAGCAGTGGATGCGCGTGCTCGCGCCGGTGTTCGAGCGCTACCGCGTGTCGGTAGTGTTTGCCGGGCACGTGCACAATTTCCAGTGGTTCGGCCCGGCGACGTTCGCGCCGGATGCGGAGGCCCGCGCGCGTTTCGCGGGCGGGCCGCGCCGCCGACTCCCCGGTGTCGCGACCTTGCAACAGGACTATGACGGCGCCGGCAACACCCGTGCGACCGCGCCGGTGTACATCGTCTCCGGGGCGGGTGGACACGGATTGAAGGATCAGGCGATGCAGTGTCCCGAGGATCTGGTCCCGCGCCCCGCCGACTGCACGAGGCGCGCCGTTGTTGACGGGAGCACCGCGTCGGCGACCATCGTCTCCGTCGCGCCGGATGCGCTTCGCATTCGACAAGTCGGTGCCGATGGCCGCAGCATCCTCACGAGGACGCTGACTGGCCGCTAGGTTCTGTTAGAATTTGCCGCCCGTCCGAAAGCGTTATCGTGCTGAATCGCCCGACAAGAATCTCGACATCGTTGCTGTTGATCCTGGTGCTCGCCCCTGCGTTGGTGAACGCGCAGACGCCGGCGACGACCGGTCAAGCCACCCCCGCGCCTCCGCCGGAGACGCGTGAAGAGGCGCTGCGCCGGGAGCGCGAAGCGAAGAAAGAGCGCCTCGAGCCGTATCACCCGAATGGCGTCGAGTGGACGATGAACCTGCTCGAGAAGCGGGTGCAACCGCTGATGGCGCGTGACGGCTTTTACGCGAGGCTCGGCAGCCTCACGACGGGCAGCGGCCTCGCGTACGGGGTGGGCTTCCGCAATCGCCGGCTCTTCAACCGGCACGGCAGCGGCGACGTCTGGGTCGCTGGCTCGCTCAACCATTACTGGACGATCGAGGGCCGGCTGAACGTCACGCCCAAACCCAGCGGCATCGTCAGCATCGACGCGTTCGTGCGGCGCATGAACTACCCGCAGGAGGAGTTCTTCGGCCTGGGCCCGGATTCCCGGCGGCCCGATCGATCCGATTACAGGATGCACGGCACCGTGGCCGGCGCGGTGGCCACCGTGAGGCCGGCGCGCTACTTCTCGTTCGGCGGCGGCGCCGACTTTCTGGGCGTGCGGCTCGATCCGGGCACCGCCACCGAGCTGCCGAACGTCCAGGATCTGTTCGATGACCTGGGCGTGCCGGGGCTCGCCCTGCAGCCGAATTACTTCCAGACGGGGGCGTTCGCGCAGATTGACTATCGGAAGCCGGTCAACGCGCGCAAAGGCGGCTGGTATCGCGTGGCGTTCAACCGCTTCGCGGATCAGGGCACGGGCGAATACTCGTTCCGCCGCCTCGATGTGGAAGTGCGCCAGTACGCGAGCGTGCTCGCGGAGCGCCGCGTGTTCGTGGTGCGCGGGTGGGTGGCGATGACCGAGCCCGACGCCGGCAGCCGCACGCCGTTCTATCTGATGCCGGCGCTCGGCGGCAACGACACGCTGCGCGGCTTTCGCGCGTACCGCTTCCGCGGTCCGAACGCGTTGCTGCTGCAGGCCGAGTACCGATTCGAGATCTGGGCGGGGCTCGACGGCGCGCTGTTCTACGACACGGGCAAAGTCACCGCGCGGCGCGTGGACCTGAACTTCAGGGGCCTCGAGCGCGACTACGGAATTGGATTTCGCTTCAACACGGACGAGGGCGTCATCATGCGAGTCGACGCCGCGTTCGGGAGTCGTGATGGCCGGCACCTCCACATCGTTTTCGGCACGCTGTTTTAGAGCTGTACGTAGGGCAAACCTTCAGGTTTGCCAATACGTAGGGCAGACCTTCAGGTTTGCCAGATTGGCAGACCTAAAGGTCTGCCCTACGTACCGTACGATTGCGATCGTGGCCCTCCTGACAGCCACGGCCGGCGCCCAAATCACGCCGCCGCGCTTCTACCGCGACGACCCGATCTGGACCGACAACGACAAGTTGCTCGACGCGTCGAAGGTCGGGTTCATCGAGGATTCCAACGGCTACGACTTCGTCATCAACACCTTCGGCAAGCCCGGAGAGCGGCGGGACGTCCGCGCGCTGAACGTGAACACCGTGGACGAAGTGCCGGACTCGAGCTGGTTCACGAATCGCATCGGCCGGCGGCCGATGTCGGTGGAGGAGATCGTGCGCGGTCCCGACCAGCGCACCGTGGTTTCGCTCGACGGTTGGATTGTGTCGAGGGGCAAGCCGACCGGCGTGCAGGCGGGATTCCGGATGAAAGATCCGTCCGGCTTCACGTATCAGATCGAGTTCGACCCGCCGTCGAACCCGGAGATGGCGACCGCCGCCGAGGTCATCGGCACCGCGTTCTACCACGCGATCGGGTATCACTCGGTCGAAGTGTTTCTCGCGGAGCTGGATCCGGCGACGCTCGTCATCGCGCCGGATGCGAAGATCGAGGACGCGCTGTTGGGCGAGAAGCGCGCGATGAACCTGCGCGACGTCGAGGACGTGCTGCGGCGGGGCGCGCGGCAGCCGAACGGCAAGTACCGCGTGCTGGCGAGCCGGTTTGCGCCCGGCACGCCTCTCGGCAACTTCCGGTACTACGGCACCCGGCCCGACGACCCGAACGACATCGTCCTGCACGAGCACCGGCGCGAGCTGCGCGGCGCGCGCGTGTTCGGCGCGTGGCTGAACCACGACGACTCGCGCGGGGTCAACAGCCTCGACTTTCTCACGGCCGACGACGGCAAGAAGTACGTGAAGCACTACATGTTCGACTTCGGCTCGATCCTCGGCAGCGGCACCAAGTTCCCGCAGCGCCATCGCGCCGGCAACGAGTACATCCTCGAGTGGGCGCCCGGCTGGCTCACGCTCGCGACCGTCGGTGTGTACGTCCGGCCGTGGATGCTCATCTCGTACCCGCCGGTGCCGGCGTCCGTCGGCCGGTTCGAGGGCGACTACTTCGATCCGCTCAAGTGGAAGCCTGAATACCCGAATCCCGCGTTCGAGAACATGCGGCCCGACGACGCGTTCTGGGCGGCGCGCATCGTGTCGAAGTTCAGCAATGAGGCCATTCGGGCCGTCGTGGAGAAGGCGCGCTACTCGAATCCGATCGCCACCGCCTACGTCGCCGACACGCTGATCAAGCGCCGCGACAAGGTGCTGACGGTCTGGCTCGCCGGCGTCAATCCGCTCGTGGACTTCGCCATTGACGCGAACGGCGACCTCACGTTTGCGAACGCGGCGGTCGACGCGCGCGTCGCCACGCCCGCCGCGAGCTACCGTCTCACGTGGGCGCGGTTCGACAACGCCACCGGCGCCACGACCCGCGTGGGATCCGAAGTGACGACGCGCGAGATGCGCAGCCGCGTGCCCGACGAGCTCGCGGCCTCACGGGTGGGGGACCACATCGTCCTCGAAGTGCGGGCCGCGCACCAGAGCCACGCCGCGTGGTCGATTCCCGTCATCGCGTACTTCCGGCGTGAGGCTGGCGGATGGAAGCTCGTCGGAATGAGCCGATAGGACGCGATGCCCCGGATCCAGTGGACCGGGCTCCCTCCCGCCCTTCGTGACCTCGACGACTGACGACGAGGTCGAGTCGAGGCCGTCTCGCCGTTAG
>Ga0137427_10000265_pt1 | contig 28567 bp, 27 predicted proteins | sample EasRivERMZT700_2_FD_102309 | JGI IMG/M metagenome (GOLD analysis project Ga0137427, IMG submission 102309) | Soil microbial communities from meander-bound floodplain in the East River, Colorado, USA - East River MetaG ERMZT700_2 | ecosystem: Environmental > Terrestrial > Soil > Floodplain ...
AAAGCGGAAGCATGTTCAAATCGGTTCGAATGTGGATGGATCCACAGAAATGGATTTCGCTTCAGACCAAGATCACCGAGAGCAGCAACGACTACATGATCATGAAATTCACCAACGCCAAGCTCAACGCCGGGATACCCAACTCGCGCTTCAAGCTGAACATGCCGAAGAATGTAAAAGTGATCAAGCTCTAAGTTGATGCGTCACGTCCATTAATCGGGTCGGAGCGAACTTACCGGATCCGACTTGAGCGCTCGACGAGCGGGTAGAGCACATGCCAGTACCGTCGTCAGCATCACCGCAATGCTCATCGAAGCAAATGTGATGGGGTCCGTTCCCGTGATTCCATACAAAAGGGACGCCATTGCGTGGCCAACGGCCAAAGCTCCACCTATACCGAAAACGAGACCGATCAGGAGCGGAGGAAGATGTTGTTTGAAGGCCACGGCATAGATGTCCTTCGGCGCCCCGCCGAATGCGATGCGAATACCGATTTCGCGGCGCCGCAACGACATCCAATAGGCAACCACGCCGTAGACTCCGGTGAGAGCGAGCAGTAGAGCCACGCCGCTGGAAACCGTCAACAGCCATACTGCAACTTTTCGACCTGCGACACTGTCCGCGATGACCTCATTGAGGCTCTGCACGTTGTATATCGGTACTCCTGCGTCGTAATGATTGATGCGGGCCCGGATCGCGTCCAACAGGCCGGTGGTGGCTGAAGAGCGTACAACTAAACCCATTGTTGCACTGCCTGTTTGAGCGTGCGGCAAGAACACTTCAACGCGGGGCGACAACTCAAGGTCGTATTGCTTGATATCTTCGACAACTCCCACGACCGTTCGCCATGGCGAATCAGTATCCGCCCACCCCTGCTTAATCCGTTTACCAACCGCACTTTCGTTCGGCCAGAACCGTTTTGCAAGAGAACGATTCACCATCACCACGTGTGGGGAATCACCCCGATCCTGCTCGCTGAACGTACGCCCTTCGCTGATCGAGGCTTTGATTGTCTGCAAATAATCCGGAGTTATCACGTTAAATTCTGCGCTCGGTGTTTCGGCGCGTGTGGCAATCGGTTGACCTTCAACCACGAATACCGATCCCCAGTTGCCGCCTCGCAGCGGGGGTGATAGGGCAAGACCTGCCGACGTGATTCCAGGGAGGTTGCGAACGTCGGCTAACGCGGCCTCGTAGAATTTCGTTCGTGCCTCCGGCGTGGCATATCGTGTGTTCGGAATGCTGATCGACATGACGAGGACGTCGCTTGAATCAAAGCCCATGGCACTTCGTTGCACGGCTGCCAGACTTCGGATCGCGAGCCCCGCGCTGATGCTGAGCACGACGACCAGGCCCACTTCCGTTGCGAGCAAAATCTTTCGCGTGCGGTGCTGATCGCGTGCCGCCGTGCTTGTTCCGGACTGTCTGAGAAGATCCTGGGCATTGCCGCGCAGAATGTGCAAGCCGGGTACGATACCGAAAATGGCGGCAGTGCCTATCGAGAGGAGCAGGGTGAATTGGAGGACGCGTATGTTTAGTCCGAGGTTGGAAAGGCGAGGAAGGTTTTCAGGCGCCAGCGCCTGAATCAGATTGATGCCGGCCGCTCCCACCAGCAGTCCGAATGCGCCACCCAGGAGAGCGAGAAGAAGGCTTTCAAGACAGAGCTGACGGACCAGTCGTCCACGCGATGCTCCCAGCGCGCTGCGAATGCCGAGTTCTCTTCGGCGGGCCGAGCTTCGCGCCAGCAGGAGGTTCGCGACATTAGCGCAGGCGATCAGGACCAGCAGTCCAACGGCACTGGTCAATGCCACCAGCGTGAGTCGTGTATCCCCGACGACGGACTCGCTCAATACGGTTAGCTTCGGCCGGACGCCGCTGTTGGTGGCCGAATGCTCATTTTCGAGAGTGCGTCCGATATCGTCCATCTCGGCTCTCGCCGCATCCAGTGAAACTCCGCTCGAAAGACGTCCCAGGACGGTGATGCCTTGATGATTGCCTCGATCGCGCCAACCGGGCATCACGTCATTTCGAGCGATCGGCAGGAAGACCTCGTCTCCCTTGAGCCAGTCTTCATCCGTCGGAATAACGCCAACGATGGCATATACGGTTCCATTGAGTTGTACGGACCGTTCGAGGATAGCGGGATCGGAGTTAAAACGATTACGCCAACTGGCTTCACTAACCATCACAACCGGTGCACTCTCCGGTTTTTCGTCTGTGTCAGTCAGCGCGCGTCCCCTTAGCGGACGAGTTTTCAACGCGGAGAAAACACTTGCCGAGATCTCTCGCCCAATAATTCGAGAAGGCGGTTCGCCCGCCAACGTGAATGCCATTCGTCGATAAGCGGCGATTGTTTCAAAGTTTCGCGCTGCTTTGTAATCCTGAAAGTTCATCCAGGACACAGGCATGGAGCGCTGTCCGGTATCCTGCTCAACAAGAAGAATCAGCCGCTGCGGATCCTCGTACGGAAAAGGTTGAAGGATTACTGCATAAAGCACACTGAAGATCGCGACGTTGGCCCCGATGCCGAGAGCAAGGGTAAAGGCGGCGACGACCGTAAAGCCGGGGCTGTTGCGCAACATGCGGAGCGCGTATCGCAGATCCTGAATGGTTCTCTCGAACAGCGAGACTCCGCGGGCATCGCGACATTCTTCCTGCATTTGCGCAAGGCCGCCCAGTTGAAGTCTGGCGCGTCGTGCCGCTTCCTCCGGCTCCATTCCCGATTTGACATATTTCTCGATTTGCCGTTCCAGGTGAAACTGCAGCTCGTTATCCAACTCACGCTCCATCGAATTTCGCCGGAAAATTGCGCGTAGCCGATATTTCAAATCGCTGAACATATGTCCGCCTCCTAAGCCATGTCGAGAATCTGGTTAACCACGCCGGTGAGCTTTCGCCACGCTTCCGTTTCGAGCTTGAGCTGCTTGCGACCGGCAGCAGTCAATGCGTAGTACTTGGCGTTGCGGTTGTTGTCCGATGGCGCCCATTCGGCCTTGATCCATCCGCGTCGTTCAAGGCGATGTAGCGCCGGGTAGAGCGATCCCTGTTGTACTTTTACGACAGAGTTCGAGACCTGCTGCAGACGTTCGGAGATAGCCCAGCCATGCTGTGGTTCAAGCGCGATCGTCTTGAGTATGAGCAGATCCAGTGTTCCCTGAGGCAGGTCGATCTTTTGGTCTTCCATAGATACTTCCCCTTATACTTCGACAGGGGCAGTATGGTTACACTCCTGTCGAAGCGCAAGGGGGAAATGGTTGCACGTACTGCTTCCAAGGTCGGGAATCGTCAGCCGATGTCAAATGTCATGTGTCAAACGTCACATGTCAAAGGTTCGAGGGCTTGGACATGGGACATTTGACACGTGACGTTTGACATCGGATTTGTTTACTTGAGTTCGCGCCAGGTGTACCAGATTCGCTGAGACACGGTCCAGTTGGAGAGGATCGCCATCACCCAAAGCACCGGCGCCATTCGGTTCGTCAAGGCGCCGATAATCAAGAGGACGATTCGTTCGGGCCTTTCCAGAAATCCAACCTTGCAGGCGGGGATGAGTGACTCTGCGCGGGCGCGTGTGTAGCTCGTCATGACCGAGCCAATGAGCACCAGCCCCGTCAAGGCGACGTAGAAACGTTGATCCCATTTGGCGTACCAGTGGACCAGACCCAACAAAAGCAAGAGGTCTGAGTATCGATCGATGACTGAATCGAAGAAAGCGCCGAACCTGGTGACGCGTTGTGTACGTCGAGCGACCTCGCCGTCCATCATGTCGAAGATTCCGGCAAAGAGCACGACGAGTCCTGCCCAGCGGAACAGTCCTTTAGCAAAAAGGACGGCAGCCAGGATATTAATGACGAGTCCGATTAACGTGAGGATATTCGGATGGATGCGCAGTGCGGCAAACCAATCGACCAGGGTGTCGAAGACACGTTTCCCGGCCGCCCCGATGGTGCCGGTGATCGCCAGTCTCTCGTACTTCGGTGTCGTGCTCACTTTTGTTCGTCGTGCATAGTATTGAAGCTGAGGATTTCGAATGTTCGAGTGCCGGAAGGGATCTTGACTTCAACCGTATCCCCTTCGCGTTTGTTCAAAAGACTGCGTCCGATAGGCGACGTCGTGGAGATCAGGCCTTCCGCAACGTTGGCATCCTCACTGGTCACCAGTTTGTACGTGATCTTTTCATCTTTGTCTACATCGAGCAACTCCACTTTCGATCCCAGGGAAATCCGATCGCGTGGAATTTTGTCGAAGTTGATCAGCGACAGGTCCGCCATCCGTTGCTTGAGCTGTCCCAAACGCACCCGCACAAAGTCCTGTCGTTCGCGCGCGGCCGAATAGTCGGCGTTTTCACTGAGGTCGCCAAGCGCCGCAGCGGTCTTGAGTGCTCTTGGTAATTCTTCGCGCAGCTCTTTTTCAAGAACCGCAATTTCGTCTTCGAGTTTTTTCTTAATGTCTGCGCTCATGTTTTAGAACAACTTGAAATTAATAGTCAGGAATTTCTTGGGATTCTGCCTGAAATCGTACAACAGTTTAAGGACTTCCGAGGTCGTCTGGTTGAGGCTATTGTAGAACGTGGGGTCCTTCATGAGTTTACCCATTGTTCCTTCGCCGTTTTCCAGGGAACTCACCATGGACTCCACCCGTTGAAGGGTTTTCACCGTTTCGTTGTACAAGCCTTCGTCTTTGAGAAGTTTACCAATCGACCCTTTGCCGGCATCAACGTTGTCCGCAATCGTCTGAAAGCGTCCGACCAGGCTGTCCGCCTTGTTATAAAGGGATGCATCCTTGTAGAACTTACCCAACGTTCCCTGGCCCGATTCCACGAAGTCCATCATCTTATTCAGACGATTGACCGAGGCATTGATGCTCTGATAGAGCTCGTCATCGTTCATCAATTTCCCAACGGTCCCCGGACCGGTTCTGGCGTCACGAATCAGGAAGTGCATTTCCGCCATGGCTTTATCGAGGTTGTTGTAAATCGAACGATCGCTGAGCAGGGCACCCAACGTTCCTTCACCACGATCCACCTTCTCCGCCATTCGCTTGAACTGATCGCTCAGCACGTCCAGGTTGGCGATGAAGTCGTTGGTCCCAGTGATGATCTTCTTGATATCCCCGGCCTCTTCACCTTGAAGCGTTCCGCCATCGGGAATGACCTGGCCGGCCGCTGTGCCGCGTGTGATTTCGACGATGTTGTTTCCGAGCAGACCCTGTGTCTGGATTCCGAGTTGTGAATCCGTTCGGATGATGTTCTGAAATTCCTTTTCGAGACGCATCACCACTTCGACCGATCTTTTGGGATCGGCTTGTTTGGACACGACCACACTGGTAACGCCGCCTATGGTGACACCTTCCAGCCACACTTCCGCGCCTTTACGCAGGCCATTGGCCGAGGGGAAGTATGCGGTCACATAGTATTTTGGGGTGAAGATGCCGGACTCGCCGCTGATGTAGAATATGGCCAATGCCAGCATCACAAAGCTGACAATGACGAGAATTCCGACTTTCAGTTCCGTCCATGCTAGCGATTTACGTTGGGCCATGTAGCCTCCTTATTGCGGCTCCTCGGTTGAGAATTGAGAATTGATTGTTGAATATTGTCTATTGGCAGATTGGAATTCGGGGGTCAGGCACTTGTTTTATCAGCCTTACGTGCCTGACCTCGAATTTTCACAATCTGCCAATAGACAATATTCAACAATCAATTCTCAGCCGTCTATGCCAGGAACCTCTTGATGTATTCATCTTCCGACCGCCGCAGTATTTCATCCGGGCCTTCAAAGATAATCTTCCCGTCCCGAAGCATCAGAAACCGCGTGTTTGCGATGCAGAGGTCCTTACCTTCTTTTTTGAAGGTGATTCCGTCGCCATTAACCGCATACTCCGACGCAAGCGTAAACGCATCCCGCATTCGATGGGTCACAAAGATTCCGGTGACCTCCTGCAGGTCGCGCAGTGCAATGATGAGTTCGTTGATGCGTCGTGACGTGATGGGATCGAGCCCGGCGGTGGGTTCGTCATAAAGCATGCTCTCCGGCTTGCTGATCAAGGCGCGAGCCAGAGCGACACGACGTTTCATCCCGCCCGAAAGCTCGGATGGATATTTGTCGATCGCGTCTTCGAGTCCGACGAATCGCAGGTTCTCGCGAACTCGCGAGTCGATCTCGTCTTCGTCGACGCCGCCCTCATAGAGTCGGTAAGCCACGTTTTCGCGAACCGTCATTGAGTCGAAGAGTGCGGATTCCTGAAAAACCATCCCTATCTTTTGACGTACAGGAACAAGATCGCTTTCGGAAAAGTCTGTGATGTCCTGCCCGTCGATCCAGATCCTGCCTTCATCAGGCCGTTCGAGCGCCATGATCAATTTCAGAATTGTGGACTTCCCGGATCCGCTGGCGCCGATGATGATCTTGGTTTCACCGCGAAATACCCGAAATGAGATACCGTCGAGGACTTTGTTGTCTCCGTAATGCTTCACGAGATCCTTCACTTCGAGCATAGGTGTCGTCATGACGTGTATTGAAGGATGATGCGGGTCAGAACAAGATCGAACAGCAGAATCAGGATGGACGCAGCTACCACTGCCTGAGTCGTCGACCGGCCTACACCCTGAGTACCTCCGTGCGTTCGAAGTCCGCAATGACAGCCAACCAGGGCGACAATTGCTCCAAAAATCACCGGTTTGAGCAATCCGCCGAACAGATCCATTGGCGTTAAATTATCCCAGGCAGAGTTCAAGTAAAGGCTGGCGCTCAGACGGAGAACAAAAAAGGAAATCACCATCCCTCCAATCAGTCCGACGCCATCAGCAATGATCGTCAAAACGGGCAACATGGAAATCGTGGCTAGAAGTCGAGGCACGACAAGCTTTTTGATTGGATCGGTTCCAAGTGCCCGCATGGCGCTGATTTGTTCGGTTACAACCATTGACCCGAGCTCTGACGCCATGCCGGATCCGACGCGGCCGGCCAGCATCAACGATGCCAGAACTGGACCGAGCTCTCGCACCAATGAGAGGGCAACCAGAGAGCCAGTCATGGCTGTTGCGCCAAAGGTTGCCAGTGTCTTGGAAGTTTGCAGTGCAAGGACCGCGCCGGTAAAGAATCCCGTGAGCATGATGACACTCAGGGACCCGACGCCGATCACATCCATCTGAATAAGAATGTCGCGAATGTAGTAAGGACGCCGGAATGCCCCCCCGAAGGCCATTGCAGCCAATAGGGAGATGTCCTGGACCTCCTTGACCGCAGCTTTCGGGGTAAACGGCATCCCTGCCATCGTAGCGGAAATGTTTTTTTAGGGTCAAGGAGTTACGAGCGATGCGGATCCTTGGAGCTGACCGGGTCAACATGCGTGGGAGAAGCCGATGGGCTATACTCGGCCGCATGTTGTCGTTCCGAACGGCCGGGGAATCGCACGGACAAGCTCTTGTCGCGCTGGTCGAGGGCATTCCCGCCGATCTTGTTATCGACTTTGCATTTATCGATAACGAACTGCGGCGCCGTCAAAGTGGATTCGGACGCGGCGGCCGCATGAAGATCGAACGGGACCATGCGCGGGTGCTATCCGGGGTTCGTCACGGTCGTACTCTGGGCAGTCCCATAGCGATCCTCATCGAGAACAAGGACTGGGAAAACTGGCAGGAGATCATGTCCGTCCAGGCTGTTCCCGACGATAAAATCAAGCGTAGGGTTACTCGACCTCGCCCCGGCCATACCGATCTGGCGGGTTCTCTGAAGTTCAACCACACCGATGCACGAAACATTCTCGAGCGATCGAGCGCGCGGGAAACGGCCGCCCGTGTTGCATCAGGTGCCCTTGCGAAGACCCTGCTGAAGGTCTTTGATGTCGAAGTGCTGAGTCACACCCGGTCGATCGGCTCAATCCACATGCCCGACGATTTCAGCGTGACCTGGGATCAATTGGATTCCATCCGGAATGATGACCTGGTGCGCTGTGTGGAACCTGCGACCGCCCATGCGATGGTGGATGAAATCCAGAGAGCTCAAAAGGATGGCGACACGATCGGAGGAACGTTCGAAGTGGTCGCGCGCGGCGTTCCAACCGGCCTGGGTTCGCATGTCGCCTGGGAGACCCGTCTTGATGGACAGCTTGCCCAGGCGGTGATGTCCATCAATGCAGTGAAAGCCGTCGAAGTTGGCGAAGGAGTCCAAACCGCGCGAAAGAAAGGCTCTGTCACACATGATGAGATCGCATATGACGCGAGTAACCGCCGCTTTTACCGGCTGACCAATCGGGCCGGTGGAATCGAAGGTGGCATATCTAACGGGGAAGAAGTTCGCATCGTTGGATATTTGAAGCCCATCCCCACACTGAAGAAGGCCTTGCAGTCCGTCGATATGCTCACTAAAGAACCATTTCTCGCTCAGCATGAACGCTCGGATACCTGTACTGTTCCAGCCGCCGGCGTGATTGGCGAAAGCATGGTGGCATTAGTCCTGGCTCGGGCGTTTCTGGAGAAATTTGGCGGAGACTCCATGAGCGAAACGCTAAGAAACTACCGGGGATACCTGGAGCAAGTTCGTAACTTTTGAAGGTACAATAGCATCTATGATCCGTCCGATAGTCCTCTTCGGCGAAGAGGTCCTCGATAAACCTGCTGAGCCGGTTGATCGAATTGGAGATGACGAAATAAAGCTGGTGCAGGACATGGTGGAAACCATGTACAAGGCCCCCGGTGTGGGGCTTGCTGCGAATCAAGTCGGTGTAGCCAAAAGAATCATGGTCACCGACCCGAGCGCGGGCGAGAAAAAGAACCAGCTCATCACCATTGTGAATCCGGAGATTGTTGCGACGGACGGCGAGCAGTATGAGGAGGAAGGATGCCTCAGCGTTCCCGGCTTCACGGCGGAAGTCATACGTCCGAAAAAAGTCGTTTTGCGCGGCGTCGATCTCAACGGTAAGGAAGTCGTTGTCGAAGGTTCTGACCTGCTGGCCCGCGCGTTCTGCCACGAAATGGATCATCTCAACGGCGTGTTTTTTCTCGATCACCTCAGCTTCATCAAACGCGACATGATCAAGCGTCGCATCAGGAAGATGATCAAACAGGGAAAATGGGAATAAGGGGAGATTGCGAATTGCGCGGGGTCTGGCACTTGTTTTATCAGTATTACGTGCCTGACACCGAATTCAATTCTCAATTCGCAATCCGCAATCCCTGATGAACATTGCCTACATGGGAACGTCGGCTTTTGCGGTTCCCACGCTCACCCGCCTTTTCGAGGAAGGATTCCATATCTCTGCGGTGGTGACTCAGCCCGATAAACCCAGTGGTCGCGGACAGCGCATGCATGCGCCTCCGGTGAAGGTGAAGGCGCATGAGCTTCAGCTCCAGGTTTATCAACCCGTCACATTGAAAGACGATCAGGCCCGAGCGCTTTTCGAAGTTCTGCAGCCCGACATGATCGTCGTTGTTGCCTACGGGAAGATCCTTCCTCCCTGGTTGTTGAAGTTGCCGGGATTTGGCGCTCTGAATCTTCACGGTTCGTTGCTGCCGAAGTATCGTGGCGCGGCTCCAATTCATTGGGCCGTCGCTAACGGTGAAATGGAAACAGGTGTTTGCACTATGCAGGTCGAGGAAGGGTTGGACACCGGGCCTGTCTATCTTTCTGAGAAAACGACGATTGAGCCCGATGAAACGGTACCTCAACTGTCCGAGCGGCTAGCGATAATGGGCAGGGAATTGATGGTCCGAACGATCAGGAGCGTCGTCGATGGCTCGTTAAAACCGATGCCCCAGGACCAGAATCAGGCCACAATGGCGCCAATGATAAGAAGGCATCACGGATATATTGATTGGAGGGATTCCGCGATTCGGATCCACAATCAGGTTCGCGCCTTTAATCCGTGGCCGGGCACCGTGACGCGCTTTCGGGGTAGGGTCTGTAAGATACTGAGAACTCGACATATTTCTGCCGCTGGCTCAGAGCCCGGAGCGATTGGCAGCGAAAAACGGTCACTAACGGTAGGCTGCGGCGAGGGGGCAGCCCTCGAGATCCTCGAGTTGCAGCCGGAAAATCGCAAGCCCATTTCGGGCGCCGATTTTATTAACGGCGTTCGGTTGGTCCCGGGTGAAAAATTTGAGCGACTGACGGATAATTAGAGAACTCCAAGCATGGACGACCCAGAGACGGCCGAAAAAAAAGAATCGACATTTTCACAATGGTCCGGAATTGTCCTCATGGTGGCGATCCTGGCGGTCGCGGGCATTCTCAGTGCGTTGACCGCCATGCGTTTTGCCATCCGCGGCAGAGAGGTCGTGGTGCCGTCGCTGGTGGGTAAGACCGAGGCTGAAGCGCAAACGTTACTGGGGGAAAAGGGATTGATATTGAAGGTCTCCAGCAAACGATTCAGTTCGGATATTCCGGAAGGAAGTGTCGTGGAGCAAATCCCGGCCAGCGGAACCCGTTTGAAAGCCACCCGAAGCGTAAAGGTTCTCGTCTCGCTAGGGACTCGTCGATATGCAGTGCCCAATCTGGTGGGTGCCAGTCTTCGAGCCGCCCAGTTGACGCTTGGCACGCGCCGGCTGACGCTGGGAAACACGTTGTACGCGCATACGCCGGAGGGCGAGCCATCGACGGTGGTTTATCAGGCTCCACTGCCCGGAACGCAGGAGGGAGCAGACCCGAGCGTGCACATTTTGATTTCGCTGGGACCCGCGGAACAGTACTTCATCATGCCGGACCTGATCGGCAAGCCCGCCGAGTTGGTTGCCTCGCGCGCGCGAAGCGAAGGATTTCGAATTGGGAAACTGAACTACCACAAGTATCCTGGCGCCGAACCAGGTGTGGTCATTCAGCAGAAGCCGCAGGCAGGGTATCGCTTGTCAAAGTCGGACATTATTTTTCTGGATGTGAGCCAGTGAGCATTCGCATCGCACCTTCGATTCTGTCCGCTAACTTCGCGAACCTGGCGGAGGATATTCGGAAAGTGGAGGAAGCAGGCGCTCAACTCCTCCACGTTGATGTGATGGACGGCCAATTCGTTCCGAACATCACAATCGGTCCGCCGGTGATCAAGTCGATCCGCAAGGCAACTAAACTGCCGCTGGACGTGCACCTGATGGTCGTCGATCCCGACCGATATATACCTGCTTTTGTCGATGCCGGCGCCAATATGCTGACGGTTCACGCCGAGGCCTCAGTCCACCTGGATCGAACCCTTAACTACATTCGATCTCAGAATGTTGGCGTCGGTGTATCGATCAATCCGGCAACGCCGTTATCGATTGTCGAACATGCTCTCGGATTGGTCGATATGTTGCTCATCATGAGCGTGAATCCCGGGTTCGGTGGGCAAAAATTTATTAGTTATGCGGTAGACAAAATACGTCAGGCACGTCAAATGATTGATGGCCGGAATCTGCGATGTCTGATCGAAGTGGACGGCGGTATTGATTCCGACACACTTCCAGGCGTTGTTCGTGCCGGCGCCGACGTTTTGGTTGCCGGATCTGCAATTTTTCAATCGGCTGACCCCGGACGGAAAGTCAGGGAATTGCTGGCTTTGGCGGCACCGCTTAGCTATCATTCGAACTTTGTTTGAGCCCGCCGGTTTGAGCCCGATAAGAGGTTTTTGGATGCGTAAAGTATGGATCGTGGCCCTGATCTTTGTACTTGGGGGTTGCGGTAAGAATGTTGAAACTCAAGTTGCCGGAGTTGTCGGCTCCGAACCGGACAAAGCTCTGTATGAGCAGGCGCTCAAGGACTTAGGAAGAAGCCGGTATACCATCGCGCGGCTGACGCTCAACACATTGATCAGCACATATCCCGACAGTGAACTCCTTCCGGAAGCAAAGTACGCCATGGCGGAATCGTTTTACCGCGAAGGGGCCACCTCGAACCTGAATCAGGCGGAAGCGGAGTTCAAGGACTTCATTACATTTTTCCCCATACATCCTCGAGCCGATGACGCTCAATTGATGATTGCCATGACTCACGTGCGGCAGATCGAGAAGCCCGACCGTGATACGACGCAAGCCCAGTTGGCGGAAATGGAACTGAACCGCATGATCGACAGCTATCCGGACAGTCCACTTCTGGATGAAGCCAAAGATAAGCTGCGACAGGTTCAAGAGGTCCTGGCGGAAGGCAACTTCAAAGTCGGCAATCAGTACCTGATTCGCAAGGCCTATCGCGCCGCCATGAGCCGGTATCGAGAAGTCCTGGACAAGTACCCGGACTTTTCACGAACTTCGGAAGTGCTTTTCAATCTCGGCGAGGCTTTGCGTAATACGAACAACGAACAGGAAAGCGCGATTTATTACGGGAAAATTGTCAGCGACTATCCCTACTCCGCGCAAGTCGCCGAAGCGAAAAACCATTTGACCGAGCTCAAGATGCAGATCCCTGAGCCGAACCCTGCTGCAGTTGCGCGAGGCCAACAGGTCGTCAAAGAGGATAAGGGCATTTTCGGAAGGTTTTTCGGGACATTTGGCAGGCGTCCGAACGTTTCGACGGACACCAAAGCATCGTCCGTTCGTGATCAGGAGTCTCCACCGGACGAAAATAAGAACAATACGCTGTCGATAAAGAAACCCCGCTGATGGGGTAAGTACTGCTCCACCTTTCTTTTTTGCCGAACCCGGCAGTATTCTAGGTGCACCCGCTTCGGCATTACGCCTTCGGGCCACGAGACTTCTATGCGACGAATAATATTGCTGGCAGATGATAGTCCGACGATTCAGCGTCTGGTCACCAACACTTTTGCCGACGGCAACTTCGACATTGTTTCGGTGAGTAATGGCGAGGCTGCGATCCGCAAATTCGAAGATATTCAGCCAAGCGTCGTTCTGGCCGACATTTACATGCCCGGTAAAAACGGCTATGAGGTGTGTGCCTACGTCCGGCAGCACCCGAGCAAGGGCGGAATCCCTGTTGTGCTTCTGGTTGGCGCATTTGATGCGTTTGATGAAGAGAAAGCCAGGGAAGCCGGCGCGACGGCAAATATCACAAAACCATTTGAACCCCAGGCTCTCGTGTCGCTGGTGGAGTCTATTCTTCCCGGCGGTAGTGCGGAGACGCCTCCTGTTCCCGAACCACAGAAGTCCGTGCCGACCCCAGCGCCGGTCCCGGCCGCGGCTCCCCCTCCGCCTCCGGCGCCAGCACCTCGACCTGTTGCGGTGCCTGTAGCATCGGCACCAGTCCAACCTTTGTCGCATGCGGAACAGTCGGACGAGGATTTGCTTGGCCTGGAGTCATTGTTTCCGGAAACTGCCGAACCGCAGAGCGCCCTTTCACGCTTCACGGAAGAAGACATCGATCGAATCGCCGAACGTGTCATTCAGCGCATCTCCGCTCACGTCATCGAAAGCATTGCCTGGGAGATCGTGCCCGATATCACTGAGAGGATCGTTCGGGAAGAACTCAAAAAGAAGTAATGAAAGTGGAGATTTCCAAGACGTACAACCCTCAAGAGGTTGAGGGCCGATGGTACGGCTGGTGGGAGTCGAGGGGTTATTTCAAAGCGGATAACCGATCGACAAAACCGCCATTCGTCATTGTCATGCCCCCGCCGAATGTGACCGGTGTGCTTCACATGGGCCACATGCTCAACAACACCGTGCATGACGTGATCGTCCGCCGGAAGCGCATGTTGGGTTTCAATACGTTGTGGCTGCCCGGAATGGACCATGCCGGTATCGCCACGCAGAACGTCGTCGAGAAGGAACTTGCCAAGGAAGGACTGTCTCGGCACGATCTCGGACGCGAGAAGTTCCTTGAGCGTGTGTGGGAATGGAAGAACGAAAAGGGCGGGATCATTCTTCAGCAGATTCGCAGGATCGGTTCTTCCTGCGATTGGTCCCGGGAACGCTTCACTTTTGACGAAGGTTTATCGCGAGCCGTCCGGGAGGTCTTCGTCCGGCTGTACGAGGAAGGCCTCATCTATCGTGGCAAGCGCCTGATCAATTGGTGCCCTCGGTGTCTGACAGCCTTATCGGATCTCGAAGTGAAGCACGAACCGCGCGAGTCGCGGTTGTATCACATCAAGTATCCATTGAAAGATCGTCCCGGAGAGTTTGTGACGGTGGCGACCACGCGACCGGAAACGATGCTGGGCGACAGCGGTTTGGCCGTTCATCCGGAGGATCAACGATACCAGGGTCACGCCGGCAGGTTTGCCATCCTGCCGCTCGTTGGACGGGAACTTCTGTTCGTTCAGGATTCCGTGGTCGATCCCAAATTCGGAACAGGTGTTGTGAAAGTGACGCCGGCGCACGATCCGGCAGATTTCGAAATGGGAGCCCGGCACAATCTCGCTCAGATCAGCGTTATCGGTGAGGACGCGCGCATCACCGATGCAGGCGGCGTCTATCGAGGTCAGGATCGGATGGAGGCGCGCAAAAACATTTTGGCCGATCTCGATAAGCAGGGTCTTCTGGAAAAAACGGAGTCGCTCATGCACAGCGTTGGCGAATGCCAGCGTTGTTCGACTGTCGTTGAACCGCTGCTGTCGGAACAGTGGTTCGTTCGCATCAAGCCGCTTGCCGCCCTTGCGGTAGCGGCTGTCGAACAGGGCACCACTCAATTCGTTCCGTCAAATTGGGCCAAAACGTACTTCGAATGGATGTACAACATTCGCGATTGGTGTATCTCGCGCCAATTGTGGTGGGGCCATCGCATTCCGGCGTGGTACTGCGGTGATTGCGGAACGATGACGGTTTCGAGAACCGACATCGATCGATGTCCGAAGTGCAAGTCCGCAAACATTCGCCAGGATCAGGACGTGCTGGACACGTGGTTCAGTTCCGGCTTATGGCCGTTTTCGACACTCGGATGGCCGGACGAAACCGACGATCTGAAAGCCTTCTATCCGGGCAATCTGCTTGTGACCGCCTACGAGATCATCTTCTTCTGGGTGGCCCGGATGATGATGTTTGGCATCAAGTTCATGAACGAAGTGCCCTTCCGGGAGGTGTACATCACCGGAATCGTTCGCGACGCCGACAAACAAAAGATGTCGAAATCGAAGGGGAATGTGGTCGATCCGCTCGAGGTCATCGACAAATTCGGAACGGATGCCGTCCGGTTCGGGCTGGCCCGAATGGGCGCTCCCGGAACAGACATCGCGTGGTCCGAAGAAATGCTCGAAGGATATCGAGCATTCTCAACCAAGATTTGGAATGCGGGCCGTTTGATCCTTCGTTACGTTGACGGGTCCGATCGCCTGTATTCGCTCTCGGAACTACGAGCCAGTGATCTTTCAACGGCGGATCGATGGATTCTATCTCGTCTGGTTCGTACTGCCGAGAGCGTGAACACCTCGCTCGACAAGTACAACTTGCATGAAGGAGCGCGTCAGATCTACGGCTTCTTCTGGGGCGAGTTCTGCGATTGGTACCTGGAGATGATCAAGCTGCATCCGGAGCGCTCGAAGCCCACGCTTCTGTACGTCTTCGAGTCTGCGCTTCGCCTGCTGCATCCTTTCATGCCGTTCATTACCGAGGAATTGTGGCAGACCATTCCGCATCGGGGCGAATCGATCATGATCGCACCTTATCCGGAATTCGAGTCCGAGCTCATCGATAGCGAAGCCGAGCGACAGGTGGAGATGATTCAGGAGGTCATCATCAAAGTCCGGAATATTCGGGCGGAGATGAATGTCGAGGCTAAACAGACGGTGCCAGTGCGCGTCGCTACGTCGGATGAACTGACGCGCAAACTGCTGATGGACGCGAAAGAGTATGTGTTCAGGCTGGCCCAGGTAAGTTCGCTCGAGATTGTGGATTCACTTGGCGAAGACAAATCGGCAGCACGGGCCGTCGCTGCAGGACTTGCGCTCGAGATTCCCCTGGCGGGTCTCATCGATCCGGAAGCTGAACGTGCGCGACTGACCAAAGAATTGGAAAAAGTTCGCCGGGAAATTGAAACCCTGGATCGCAAGCTGTCCAACGCCAGTTTCATCGAGCGAGCGCCGAAAGACGTTGTGGAAGAAAATCGCCGGCGCCTGGCGGATTATCAGAATCAGTTTGCCAAACTGACGGACAGCCTGAAGCGATTAGGATAGATGCTGATGTGCAACCCAGCGCCTCCGGCGCTAATTCGTTCACATTATGACTGAACTCGACATCCGACTTCTTCGCGAGACACTAATCGCAGCCTTGCGTGAGGACGTAGGATCCGGAGACATAACCTCGAAGTCCACCATTCCTCAAAATGCCGAAGGGACTGCCCGCATTGCCGCCAAGCAGCTTTTAACCGTTTCCGGGATGCCGGTTGCGGCCGAAATAGTGCGGTTAGTGGACAAAGACCTCAAGTTTCAAAGCAAGATCGTTGACGGTACAGAGGTGAAGGAAGGAACAGTACTCGCCGAGATTCACGGAAACGCCAGATCGCTGCTCACCGCCGAACGAACGACCCTGAACCTCCTTCAACGCATGTCCGGTATTGCCACGCTCACACGACAATACGTTCAGCGTATTCATGGCACGAAGGCCCGAATCATCGATACACGCAAGACGGCTCCCGGCCTGCGTGTTCTCGACAAGTACGCCGTTGCGTGCGGTGGAGGCATGAACCATCGCGTCGGCCTGTTCGACGGTGTTCTCATTAAGAACAATCACCTGGCGTTTCACTCATCTCCCGCTCAAGCCATATGTGCGGCCCGCCGGCATCTTGGGCACCTGGTGAAGATTGAGATCGAAGTGCACCACCTCGAGGAACTCCGCGAAACCATCGAAGCCGGCGCCGACGTCGTACTGTTGGATAATTTCACCCCGGAGATGACTCGTCAGGCGGTGGACATTGCGGCCGGCCGGACTCCGCTGGAAAGTTCGGGCGGCATCACATTGGACAATGTTCGCGCCTACGCGGAAGCCGGCGTGGACTACATATCGATCGGAGCTTTGACCCACTCCGTACCTGCTGTCGACATTCACATGCGAATCACCTCCTGACGCCGCGACAATGGACCGCAAAATCGACGAGCTTCTCTTCGCTCTCATGCAAAACATGACGATCGCCGTTTCCGGTGAGAAGCTTGCCCGCGATCTCGAGGTTTCTCATTCCACCGTCGTTCGCTGGGTCGAAAAACTTCGCGAAGCCGGCGTGGAAATTCGCGGCGAACTGTTCACCGGCTTTCGCGTCGTGCGGCTTCCCGACGTCATGCTGCCACAGCTCATCCGGCCGCGGTTGCGCACCCAGATACTTGGCCGCAATCTCTATCACTTCTACAAGGTCGACTCCACCAATGCGTTCGCCTCACGACTGCTGGCGCATCACCGTAAAGTGCCGGAGGGAACCGTTATTCTCGCAGAGGCTCAGACGGCGGGCCGCGGCCGTCTTGGGCGAAGCTGGCATTCGGAAACCGAAGCCGGACTTTATCTGACGCTGATCATTCGTCCTCGCGTGCCGCCAAGCCTGGCTCCGCTGTTCACGCTGCTCACGGCTGTCGCCATGCATAATGCCGTCGAGCGGGACACTCGGCTGGATGTCGATATCAAGTGGCCGAATGACCTCCTTGTTGGTGGCAGGAAGGTCTGCGGCATTCTGGCGGAGATTCAGGCTGAAGTGGACATGGTGAAAACCTTGATCATCGGCGTCGGGTTGAACGTCAATCATCAAACCATGCCGGAGGATATCGCGGATCGCGCAACATCGCTGCGTCTGGCGTCCGGGCGGATTCAATCGCGATTGGAGATCTTCGCGGAGTTCATGGAAGAGTTTGAGGGTCTGTATCAGAAATTCGAGAAGACCGGCCCTCGTGCGATTACCGATCAGTGGACGTCTCATTCCAGCTTTGCGCAAGGTCGCCACATTGAAATCAATGACGGCGTTCGCGTGATTACGGGCGTGACGCGAGGACTGAATGCCCTGGGAGCGTTACGCATTGAGGACAAGGCTGGGCGGATTGAAGAGGTATACAGCGGCGAAGTCGTCCGCTGGGAATGAATTTCCTGTAGCGGCGGTCTATGACCGCCGACAATTTAGCAGGTTGTGAGATCGTCGGCGGTCATAGACCGCCGCTACAAGAGCCTTCGTGGCATAATGCCCCCAATATGAAACGAGTATCGTCATTAGTGGTTGTTCTTCTCCTGGCGTTGAGCGCTTGCGGACAGCCGGACAGAACCGGCGGAACCATGTCAGCCGAGACGGGGCCACCGGTTGTGGGAGACTGGGTCGTTGTCCGGTACGATTCCGAGCCCGACACACTCAACCCGATGAATTCCACAACAGCGAACGCCACATATACCGAGTACGGCACGAACTCTTCGCAGATCTTCGAGACGTTGCTGCAATACGACGTTGCGAAGAACTGGCAATTCGACAAGCCGCTCCTCGCAGAGTCGTATCCGGAAGTTTCGGCCGATCACCTGGTGTACACATTCACGATCAGAGAGGGAGTGAGATGGCACGATGGAAAACCGTTTTCCATCGATGACGTTCTGTTTTCTGCAAAAGCGGCGGTGTGTCCCGGTGTAGACGACGCTCCGGTTCGCAGCACGATCACGGATCTGATCGGTGCGGACATCGTCGAGGGCCGAAAGATTCGTTTCACGGTAAAGAAGCCTTACTTCCTCAATGATTTTCAGTTGGGTCAACTGCCGATCATCGCCAAACACATCTATGACCCACAGGGGGTGCTGGACAAATTTACCTTCAGCGATCTCCTGAGCCCGAAGAACATTGCAAATCCGGCGTTGAAACAGTTTGCCGAAGCCTTCAACAGACATCCGTCTGGTCGGCAGCCTGTCGGCACGGGTCCGTACAAATTCGTGAAGTGGGACACTGGGAAGGAAATCACGCTCGTTCGTAATGACGACTACTGGGGGAAAAAGGCGTATCTCGATAAGATAATTTATCGTCCGATCCTCGATGTCACTGCGGCGCTAACGGCTCTTAAATCCGGCGAAGTGGACTTGATGCCGCGTCTGGGTTACATCCAATACGCACAGCAAACCAGCGGCGAAGCCTTCGAGAAGCAATTCAGCAAGGCGAAGTACAGCTATCCCAATTACGGTTATATCGGTTGGAACTTCGAAAAGCCGATATTCAAAGACAAGCGCGTACGCCATGCACTGACGATGTTGGTGAACCGGCAACAGATCATCGACAGTTTGCGCTTTGGCCTTGGCCGGGTGGCCGTCACACACTTCACGCCGAACTCTCCGGATTTCAATACGAATCTCAAACCTCTACCTTACGATCCAAAGCGTGCAGCGGAGTTGCTCGATGAGGCCGGCTGGAGCGATCACAATGGCGATGGGATCCGCGACAAAGATGGTGTTCCGTTCAGGTTTGAGCTGCTGGCTCCCGCAACCACTCAGTACTATGACCAGTTGCTCCCCATCCTTAAGGAGGAATTCCGCAAGGTCGGCATCGACATGATGGAGCGCCGGCTGGAATTCACGGTCCTTATCGAGAATCTGAAGGATCACAAATTCGACGCCGTGAGCGCGGCCTGGACGTCGGACCTGTTGTCCGATCCTTTCCAGGTGTGGCATTCCAGTTCGATGAAAAATCGAGGCTCAAACTTCAATAGTTTCAGGAACGATGAAGCCGATTCACTGATCGAGCGGGCCCGGCAGGAGTTCGATCCCGAGAAGCGAAGGCAGCTCTATTGGCGGCTCCAGGAGATCATGCACGACGAACAGCCCTATACCTTTGTGTATTACGGTGAGGAAGCGGCTGCTTACCACAAGCGATTTCAGAACGTCGAATGGTTGCCCGCCCGTCCAAGCTACGATCTCTCAGCGTGGTTTGTGCCGAAGATGACACAGAAGTACACGGCCTCTCAATGAGCAGTTACTTTATCAAACGCCTGCTCCTTCTGATTCCGACGCTGATCGGAATTTCGATCATCTCTTTCGTCATTATTCAATTGGCTCCCGGAGACCCCGCGACTCTCAAGCTCGGCGATGCGACGAACGGTGTACGCGATCAGGCGCTGGCCAAACAGATCATTGAAGATACTCGACGGATCTACGGATTGGACAAACCGCTTCACGTCCAATACCTGCTATGGGTCAAGCGCATCGTGACGTTGGACTTTGGCGAATCCCTCCGGGATCATCGTCCGATCGGCGAAAAGATGAAGGAGCGCATCCCTGTCTCCCTGAAACTCAGCGGAATCTCGCTGCTCCTGGCGTATTTGATTTCCATTCCTATTGGGATCTATTCCTCCACTCACCAATACTCTTTCGGCGACAAACTCAGCACGGTGTTCTTGTTCACGCTGTATTCATTGCCGAATTTCTGGGTAGCGACGATGGCGATCGTCTATCTCGGAGGAGGCGACTTCTGGGACGTCTTTCCTGTATTTGGCATGGAAACGACGGGATCCGAGAATTGGACGTTCTTTCAGCGACTCCAGGACCAGGCGTGGCATCTGATCCTGCCGATCACGTGCATGACCTACTACACCTTCGCCGCGCTCTCCCGGTATATGCGTTCGAGCATGCTCGAGGTCATCCGTCAGGATTTCATCCGGACCGCTCGCGCCAAAGGTTTGAACGAACGCCTTGTCGTCTATCGCCACGCGCTGCGAAACTCGCTGATTCCGATCGTGACGCTGATGGCGGATCTGCTACCGGCTCTGATCGGCGGCAGCATTGTGGTCGAGACGATCTTTTCGATACCGGGAATGGGACAGTTGACCTTTGATGCCGTGTTGACGAGAGACTATCCGCTCATCATGGCGATATTCACCTCGAGTGCCCTGCTCACACTTCTTGGAATTCTATTAGCGGACTTCCTTTACACCTTGGTGGATCCAAGGATTGCTTATGAAAGAAGATCGGCCTAACACGGATGCCCGCGTCGGGGCGGAAGGCGCCGGAATAAAATTCGCTCACGTTGAAGCCGTGGAAATGAGCCCGCCGGTGATTATCTCAACCGAGAGCACTCCCGAGGATTACTGGAGCATTGTTGTTAAGCAGTTTAGGAAGAACGTGGTATCCGTAATCGGGCTGTACATCGTCGTCGCTCTCTTCGCCGTTGCGCTTCTGGGCGATTTCATTGCAAATGACAAACCTCTGATCATGAAGTATCAGGGAACGATTTACTTTCCCGTCTTGAAGGACTACGCCGTCAAACTGGGGATTGGCCAATGGCCGCGTGAATTTCAAAACATCGTTTACAAGGAATTCGTTCGGCAGAACCTGAAGGCCGACGACTGGGTGGTGTTCCCCCCGATCCGATACTACCAGACCGATATTGATCTGCTGTCGGCGTTGCAGGCGCCATCTCGACAACACTTCCTCGGAACGGACGAGATCGGGCGAGATGTCGCCAGCCGGATGGTGCATGGCTCGCGCGTTTCGCTGTCCGTGGGTTTCGTCGCTGTGTCGATCTACGTCACAATCGGTTTGTTACTCGGCGCGATGGCCGGGTTTTATGGCGGCACGGTTGATATTGTGGTCTCACGGCTGATCGAGATCATGCTGACCATACCGACCTTCTTTCTCATCATTACGGTGGTCGCGTTTCTGCCTCAAAGCGTCTTTAACATCATGGTTGTTATCGGCCTGACCAACTGGCCGACGGTTGCAAGGCTGACCCGTGGCGAGTTCCTGAAGGCGAAGTCCCTGGAATATGTCGTGGCGGCGCGCGCAATGGGCGCAACGGATTGGCGCATGATCTTTCGACATGTCCTGCCGAATACGCTTGCACCGATCTTTGTGGCGGCGACATTTGGCGTTGCCTCCGCCATTCTGGTGGAATCGACATTGAGCTTTTTAGGCTTTGGCGTTCCGCCGTCAACCGCGAGTTGGGGCTCCATTTTGTCCAGTGCCAGAACGCTTTTGCCGATCGGCTGGTGGCTGACGGCCTTCCCCGGATTTGCGATCTTCCTGACCGTTACCTCCTACAATCTCGTCGGCGAGGGCCTGAGGGACGCCGCCGATCCAAGACTCAAGAGCTGACGTGGACAGCGATACGTAGTCTCGTTCTATAATCCTCAAATGCCGCGAATTAAGACTTTTTACGACGAGCTGGGCGTAGAGCGGTCCGCAAACGCGGCACAGATCAAACACGCATTTAAAGAGACCGCCAAGATCTACCACCCGGATAAGAACCCGCCCGACAAACAGGCGTGGGCGCACGAACAGATGTCTCGCTTCAATTTCATTATGGAGACGCTGCTCAACCCGGAGACGCGCAAGGAATACGACGAACTCGTTAAGAAATACGAAACCATGCCTCCGATGTCGCGTCCCCGGCGCAGGCCGCGGGAGCAAAACGCCATCGAACGCGAGTATGCGCAAGTATCGGTTGAGATCATGAATCTGGCAGGGAAGTACACCAACTGCAGATTGAAGATGATGATCGGCTCAATCGTGGGCGGTTTTGCGGCGTTGATTTTCCTGGCGGCTTCTTACTTTCCACCGTTCATGGAATTCATGGATGAATGGCCCACCACGTACGCATTCTCGTACTTTTTCGCGCTCATCGGCGGCGTGCTGATTGTCATGGGCATGTCCGACTACCTCGGCAGGGGCCAGTATCGGCAACGCATCAGCGAGCTCGAACAGCGACGGATGCATCTGCGCCAACGCATGTACGAAGCGATGGTTTCCTATTAGATCAATGATCGCGAGCCCCCGCATCTCCGAGACCCGGTCGCTACCGCTCCCGGTTCTCGGAGCGGTTCAGCGAATCGTGATATCGCCGGCGAACAAGGTTGCTCGAAGATAGTAGGTTCCGTTTCCCTGCCAGTCGAACGATCGCTTGAAACCGGACTTGCTGATCCGTATGGCGCGGGCATCGAGATCGCCAATCGTCACTGAAGCGTGGACTGCCGAGTAATTGGCGAGATCGACGTCGATGTCGAGGTCGCCGGCAGTCATGTGAATGTCCTTATTTCCTTCGATACCTCGCACGGTCAGATCTCCCGCGCGCATCTCCAGGTGCAAATCCGATCGTGCCGGGACCTCAACAATGAACTTCGTATCGCGCAGGGGGCCGTCCGTCTTGACAGTGGCGGTCGTCGGCGAGATCGTGATTTTGACGTGTTTGTCGATGTCCAGGGCATCGCGACCCATCCATCGGACCACGATCCGGTCATCGCTGCCCGCCCGGACCTTGTAATCGCCGGAGGAAAGCTTCAACTGCACCCGGCCGCCGGATATAAACGCGCGTTCGAGGGATTCACCGTTCTGGCTGGACTGCGCATCGCTTTGGGCGACGAGCAACGCCACCAATATGAAAGCCATCATTAGTCGTTTCATGGCTGTCCGCATTGCAACTGTTCAGCCAAGTATAAACTAATGATTCTTCTGGTTAATACGACCAACTGGGTGTGATTGGTTCTCACACTGTGCCCAGCGCCTCCGGCGCTGGGCAACCTGGACCAGGTTGAGAGTAAACTTGCTTATTGAGGATTACGAATGTCGCGAAGTCCCCTGTTACTCTACAAACCCCATCCCTGGCATGGTGTATCGATCGGTAATGAAGCGCCGGAGATTGTCACGGCTTTCATCGAGATCGTTCCGACGGATACCGTGAAGTATGAGATCGACAAGGTCAGCGGCTATCTGAAGATCGATCGTCCACAGCTTTACTCCAATGTTTGTCCCGCTCTTTATGGTTTTGTCCCGCGAACTTTTTGCGCTGAAAACACCGCTGCGTTCTGTATGGAAAAGACCGGCAAGCGAGGTCTCGTCGGCGATGGCGATCCTCTTGATATATGCGTTCTGTCCGAGAAGGACATTACCCACGGAGACATTCTTCTGAAGGCTGTTCCCATTGGAGGTCTCCGGATGCTGGATCGGAAAGAAGTTGACGACAAAATCATCTCTGTACTGAGCGGTGACGCCGTCTACGGCAACATGAAAGACATTGCCGATTGTCCAAAGAGCGTCATCGAGCGTTTGACGCATTACTTCCTGACCTACAAGGACTCACCTGGATCGACAAACCGAAAGGCCGAGATCACCCACGTCTACTCCCGCGACGAAGCACACGAGGTCATCCGCCGGAGCCAACTCGACTATAAGGCTAGCTACGGCGGGCATTGACAAGATTCAAGGCTACAAGAGGGTTGGTCTCCGCCTGTGCCAATCCGTACCGGATTCATAAGCGTGGGACACTCGAAAGAGGGTTGCTTCATCGAACGGCTTGGCGTAAAAGCCGATGGTCAACGGCAGCATCGGCTCGGTACTTGTGAAACCGCAAGGGATGACGATTTCCGGATAGCCGGTCATGTTTCCGATGAATGTATTGCCGCCTCGAAGTCCCGAAGGACGGGAGCCGGGCTTGACATCGCTTTTTGCCGTTTCAGGCGATTCGAGTCTGGTGGCCGGCCCGCCGCCTGAAACGGCCATGACGTCGCATTTCTCGAACACTTTGGCCATTTCCTGTTGAAGGATGCTGCGGACGCGAAGTGACTTGATGTAATCGGTCGCACTGTAGAACTTCGCCGCTTCCAACCGTTCGCGAACGACAGGATCGAGAAGCTGCGGCTTTTCCCGCAAGCGTTTTTCGTGGAAACACGCTGCTTCGGCCATCGCGATGACCCAGCCGGCCGACGTCGCATACTTCGCGTGCGGAATATCTACCTCGACTGTTGTCGCTCCCATATCAACCAGCTTCTGGATTGCCGCCTTGGTGGACTTGTCCGAATCGGGAATCTGGTTCTCAAAGAAATACGATTTCGGGATGCCAATGCGCAGGCCTTTCACATTGCCGGACAGTGCTTTTGAGTAATCCGGAACGGGCTCGCGACTTGTGGTCGGATCCTTCGGATCGTATCCCGCAATCACCTGGAGAACCGCGGCCGCATCGGCAACGGTCTTCGTCATCGGTCCGGCATGATCGAGCGTCCATGCGAGGGTCGTCACACCGTACCGGCTCACCCGTCCATACGTCTGTTTCAAGCCAACGATGCCGCAGAATGAAGCCGGTCCACGGATCGAGCCGCCGGTGTCGGTTCCAATTGAAAGGGGAGTGAGATACGCGGCGAGAGCAGAACCTGAACCACTCGACGAGCCTGCCGGTGAGTAGTCGGTGTGCCATGGATTTCGCGCCGGGCCAAAGCCGGAAAGGACGCCGCTCCCCATCGCAAATTCGAGCAGGTTGAGTTTGCCGAGCAGAATCGCGCCGGCTTTTCCAAGACGATCGGTGACGGTGGATTCGAAATTCGGAACCCAGTCGGCGGTGACTTTGGAACCGTTGGTCGTGAGGATTCCTTTGGTCGCCAGGATGTCTTTCGGCGCGTAAGGTATCCCGTGCAACGGACCGCGATACTTTCCGGCAGCGATCTCTTTCTCTGCCTGGCGCGCCTGCGTCAACGCCTGCTCCTTGGTAACCGTGATGAACGCATTCAGCTTTGGATTTAGCGCGGTGATGCGGTCCAGATACGCCTGCGTGACGTCAACCGGAGAAATCTTCTTCGACTTGATCATCGCCGCGAGTTCCCGGCCGCTGAGATAAACCAGATCACTGTTCGCCATGATCACCACCTCGTTCCGGCGTTGAATAGCGGAGCCGGCTCGACGGCGTCGTCAATATCGAGGGCGCGCACCAATTCAAACTGTTCCAGGTTGCGTTGAAACGCGGTCGCGATGACGCGCAGTCGTTCTTCGGAGAATTCCTGATCGATCAGGACATTCGCTGTCTTCAGGATCTCCGGCGAGATTTCATTTCGCCGCGCCTGCGCGATGATTTCGACCGCTGCTGGACCGGTAATTCCGGCCGCGGTCAGAATTCGTAACATCCTTCGCCGTGAAACACGTCTCGCGTCGTTTGGCTTTTTCATTGCTCCTCCGCTCGGCAGATTGTACATCCCGACCGATAGAATCGTCAGTCAGACCATGGTCTCAGACACGGAAACCATGGTGACCGTAACCTTAACTATAGTCAAAGCCACCGGGACCATAGTTTTTGCGCCTCTGACTGGGGTCTTATGGTCAGATTGCATGGTCTCGAAGACGCCGACCTGGGTCTTCGACAACGAGACTATGCGATTAGGCTTGCTGACCATGGTCATTGCGCCGCTGATCGGGGTCTTTGTCACGCCGATTGGAGTCATTGTCACGCTGACCGGGGTCTTTATCATTTTGACCAAGGTCTTCGTCATGATGACCGAGGTCTTTGGCCTGTTTAAACTGCTGTGAATCAATGGCTTGCGGACATGCCTGATTTTGACCAAGGTATTTGCCACGGTAGCCATTTTCTTCGTCGTTGCGACCATGGTCTCGATGACTTAGAAAATGGTCTTAATGACCGAGCCGATAGTCTTCATGATTCCGACCATGCTCTTCTCTCCGGAAACCATGGTCTTACTCGCTCGGACCTCGGTCTTCATCTCGATCACCTTGGTTTCGACGACATAGACCAGTCACACCGTGCCTGAGAGGATGGTCTTTGCTTCAGACACCGGGGTCATTGTCTCGAAGACCATTTGCTTAGCGATTCAAACCGGTGTCTGCGTGGCAAAGACCATAGTCAGAACGACAACTCTCGTTACGGACGAAGTGATAATAGGGCCAGCAAGCTTTCCTCCAATATTTCGGTGACAACGGCCTCGAGAATCCGAGTTCTCCACTGCTCCTCTGGCGCCAAACTCCTCGCAGTCACAACTAAACCGTTCCCCTGGAAGCTAAACGGCTCACAGTGAGTTCAATTCGTCACAATTTGCCGCGGCCGAAACCTCGCCGCTCGTTCGAGCGGGCGGGTATTCGAAAGTCGGCAAACGCACTCCATAAATAAGGAAGTCCACTCTTTCGGTCCGAAATGCTGGGATGCCGGTATTACGTCCACTGGGAGCGGGACCACAATTGATAAACACTAGGCGACAAGTGTTTACAAATCCCGCGCTGCCCGTCTTTCTCCGGACCTGTGTGTGTAGAGCACGACCTGCAGCCAAACCTCCAAGACACCCCCAAGACTTGGGGCTAAAACCGGCGAAGGTCGGCAAACACGAGACAACCACGACTGCATAGCCGCCTTCGAGGCGGGTTTCTCCAGACGTCGCTCACGGATGTTTTGCTGCGGATGTAAGGTCGGAATTGCGTGCCGCCTTGCATGATGCGACCCGTTCGTGGATACCGATGGCTACCGGCGTCGCAATCCAGAAACGACGGTGCTGCACCAAGTCGTCGCCGAACAGCTTGAGACTTTCCTCGCCAGACACCACGGATCATTCCAATAAACGATGACAATTCCTTGGCAGGTCGGTTCCAGCCCGACGCTTCGCTTCAGCCACTGCGGACGCCGGCGGTGTCGTGCGCTCGTGACATTGCGATCTCAAAATGTTCGGTTTGTAGATATAGAACTTCCTGTTGACATTCAACCCAAGTTGGTGTGATGCTCGGGTAGAATGGCTATACGAAAGAGATCCGACCGCGAATATAGCGCCCTTTTGCAAGGAACGCTCGATCTGCTGATACTGCGCACACTGATCTTCGGCCCGCAGCATGGCCAGGGAATCGCCCGCGCGATTCAGGAGCAATCCGACCAGGTTCTCATCGTCGATCACGGTTCTCTCTATCCGGCATTACAAAGGCTGGAGGACCGCGATTTCATCGATGCGGAGTGGGGCACATCCGACAACAACCGCAGGGCCCGGTTTTATAGGCTGACGCGAAAGGGCCGCGCCGAGCTCACGCGCGAAGAAAGCGAATGGCGGCGCATTGCTTCCGCGATTGGACGGATTCTGGGGCCGGAATCCTCAGAGGTGTAATCATGTGGAGACGGCGTCGTTCTGATGAGGACTTTGGCTCCGAGATTCGCGCGCATATTGAGCTGGAAACAGACAGGCTGATCGGCGAAGGATTGTCGCCGGCAGATGCCCGGACTGCCGCTGTTCGCCAGTTCGGCAACGTCGCCTCCGCCCAGGAACGGTTCTACGAATCCCGGCGAGTGCTCTGGCTCGACCAGTCAGGTCAGGATCTGCGCTACGCCTGGCGAATGTTGAAGAAGAACTCATCGTTCGCGTTGGTGGCCATCCTGACACTCGCGCTGGGCATCGGCGCAAATACCGCGATTTTCAGTGTAGTGAAAGCCGTCCTCTTAGAACCGCTGCCCTACCCTGACGCCGGCCGCCTCGTGCACATGATCCAAAATCTTGCCGCAAGCCAGACCATCGATGCGCGGCCACGGCGCATTGTGGCGATGGACCTTCGCGAGTTCCTTGAGCTGCAGTCGCGCACGCAAACGCTGGCCCAGGTCGCGGCTTACGACACTCGGCGTGAAGTCACGCTGAGCGGGCGTGACGAGCCGCTCCGGATTGTCGGAACACCGATATCCGCTTCGTTAATTCCCATGCTGGGTGTGCAGCCGATGCTGGGTCGCAGCTTCACCGCAGATGAAGCAAGGCCGGGTTCACCGCAAGCTGTTGTTCTAAGCTACGGTGGATGGCGGAAGTATTTCGCAGCCGATCCAAACCTGGTTCAACGAACAGTCATCCTCGACGGCCGCGGCTATACCGTCGCCGGCATCATGCCGCCCGGCTTCGAATTCCCCGATGCTGCATCGGAGTTCTGGGTGCCGCTGGATCTGACGCCGCCGGCCGGAGGCGACATACGCAGCCTTATTCCAATCGGCCGGCTCAAGGAAGGAGTTGCGGCCGAGGCCGCTGCCGGCGAAGCCAATAACATTATCGGGCAGCTCCG
>Ga0137427_10000266_pt1 | contig 28545 bp, 26 predicted proteins | sample EasRivERMZT700_2_FD_102309 | JGI IMG/M metagenome (GOLD analysis project Ga0137427, IMG submission 102309) | Soil microbial communities from meander-bound floodplain in the East River, Colorado, USA - East River MetaG ERMZT700_2 | ecosystem: Environmental > Terrestrial > Soil > Floodplain ...
CCCGTGACCTTGCCCTTGAAGCTGATCAGCACGAGTCGGCCGCCTTCAGGGATCGACCATTCAAACTTGATCTGCTGTCCGTCGATCTCGCCGACAAGATCGAACTGTCCCATCTCATTCAGCATGTAGCCCGTCAACCGATTCCCCTTCTGGAAGATAAACATCCTGAAATCGACATCGCCGCGGGGCACGGTCAAAGTCACTGCCCACGGTCCAGCGACGTTCGCCTGGGCGGAGACGGAGGGAGCGGAAATCAGACAAAACACCAATAAGCCAATAATTGCGAGACGCATGATGGCGATTATACCAACGAATCGCGGGGGCGCCACCCCGCTCCTCCTTGAAAGGGCATCAACATACCTGACTCAACAGGCGGGGGAATCGGAAACTGGACCAATCCTGCAACTCAAAACCGAAATCCCGAAATCTCAAACTGGACTGGGCGCTTTCCAGTCCAGTTTGAGATTTCGGGATTTCGGTTTTGAGTTGCAGGATTGGTCCAGTTTCCGATTCCCCCACCTGTTTAAGTCAGGTTGTTGATGCCCACAGCCGGATTACTTCTTCAGCTTTGCGCCGGACAGCAGTGCTACCGCGCTTAGGGTCGTTTGAGCGGCATTTAAGCCCAATCGGAAATCCTTATCGGAAAACGTGGTGAATACATCGATGGGCTGATGCCAGGTGGGGTTCCAACCGGCGCCGGTGTGCATTCCACGTTCGTTTTCTCGCAGGCTCAGCGAGGGAACCAGGTCCTGGAAAGCGCCGGAATCCGTGTTGGTCATGTGCGGACCCACCGCAGCCGGGTAATCGGTCGCGTACTTTTCGTTGGCATCGCGGAAAAAGAACGCGAGCTTCATGGCCTGTTCGGCAAACTTCGACGCGGATTGAAATTCGATATTCACGTCGGCTTCCGGCCGTTGCTCGGGATTCCACGTCCCGTCGGCTCGTGGCATTCCATGATCCCACATCATCATGTCGTGCTGAATCATGGCCAGCCACTTGGGCTCGGGATATCTGCCGGAAGCCGGAGGATCTTCAATGCCTTGTTTTTCCACTCGCTGTTCGGCATAAGCGCGGGCGCCGTTCAGGCCGGTTTCTTCATTGTTCCAGAGAGCAAATCGAATTGATCGATCTGTTTGCACATCCGGACTACTGAAGACGCGCGCCAGTTCCATCACGAGGGCCGTACCCGAGCCGTTGTCGTTGGCTGCTTCACCCCAGCCGTGCCCGTCCATGTGCGCACCGATGATGTACATCTCTTGAGGCTGTGTCGTGCCGATCTTCGTGCAATAAACGTCCTGGCGTTCCCCGTCCTTCGCCGGTTCCATATTGAGTTCGCGAAGCGCAACGTTCGGTTGTCGCATGGGGTCATTATTCACTCCGGTGCCTCTGGTGATTCCTCGATACCTGGACCCACCCGGACCAGCCCGAACTTCACCGCTGGCGATCACTGGATTGGGCGGTGTTCCTCGACCACCTGCGCCACCGCGGCCACCACCGCCACCGCCCCCACCACGCTGCGCGTTCGGCGGAGGCGGAATTGGATAGGTGTAGGTGATTCGTTCGGTATTGGTGCAACCGTAGCTTTTGAGTTGCGCTTCGATCCAGTCCAGGGCCTTTCGGTTACGTTCAGTGCCCTGACGTCGATCACCAAACTGGGTCAGACCTTTAAGCGTCGCCTTGTACTTTTCAAGGTCGAGCCGGCCAACCATGATCTTTACCGGATCCTCTGCCGGAGCAGCCTGCGGTTGCGCCCCAGCAGGCCCAGCAGCCCCACGACCCTGCGCGAAAACCGGTGAGCCATTAATGGCAATAGCGGCGCACAAGGCGATATTGAATAGTTTCGAGCGCATGTCATTCCTCCACCAATTCAAGTAGTGGGATCATAACGCAGGACAATCCGCCTGACATGTTGATTTTTTAGGTGCTACAGCGATGAGAAACCATCGTTGTATGATTTGCGCGGGGGGATCAACACTCATGAAGACTTTACTGGCGGTATTGGTCAGCGCTTGTCTGGTTACTGGCCTGGTTGCGCAACAAGCCTCACCAACGAAAGCGTTCACGGGTCTGAGGCTGATTGACGGCACCGATCGTGCGCCGATCACGAATGCCACGATCGTTGTTCGCGACGGTCGGATCGTAGCCGCGGGGGCTGCATCAAGCGTCACAGTTCCAGCCGGGGCAGAGCGCGTCGCGCTTTCCGGCAAGACCGTGATCCCGGGTCTCATCAATGCCCACGGCCACGTCAACAACCCGGACCGCGATTTGAAGACCTACGCTGCATACGGCGTAACGACGGTATTCAGTCTGGGAGGTGAAGACACTCCCCATATTGCGGCCCGAGACGTTCAGTCCATCCCGTCGCTGAACAGAGCTCGGATCTATGCCGCCGGTCCAGTCCTGACTCCCAACTCTCCCGAGCAGGCGCGTGAGATGGTGGCCAAGAACCACTCGATGAAAGTGGACATGATCAAGATTCGCGTGGACGACAACCTTGGCACGACGCAAAAAATGCGGCCGGAAGTGTACACAGCCGTCATCGACGAAGCGCACAAACGTGGGCTTCGAGTCGCAGTTCATCTTTACTACTTATCCGACGCGAAGGCGGTCCTGGATGCAGGCGCGGATTTCATTGCCCATAGCGTCAGGGACGCCGACATCAGTCCGGACATCATCGCGACGCTGAAGTCGAAAGGCATCTGTCTATGCCCAACACTGATGCGTGAAGTGTCCACCTTTGTTTATGAATCGACTCCCACGTTTTTCTCCGATCCTTTCTTTCTCGCTCATGCAGACGCGCAACAGGTTGCAAGGTTGAAAGAGCCCGCTCAGCAGGAAGCCATGAAGAAGAGCACCAGTGCCCAGCGATACAAGGCTGGACTCGAAGTCGCCAGTCGAAACATGAAGAAGCTATCCGACAACGGCGTGGTCATCGCGATGGGCACGGACACCGGTCCAGCGGGCAGGTTTCAGGGCTACTTCGAATTGATGGAACTGGAACTGATGGCCAAAGCCGGTATGTCACCGCGCCAGGTCCTGCAGTCGGCTACACGCGACGCGGCTCGCTGCTGGAAAGTGGAAAAGGACCTTGGAACTCTCGAGACAGGGAAATGGGCTGACTTCGTCGTACTTGACGCCGATCCGCTCGCGGATATTGCCAATACCCGGAAAATCAGCGACGTCTACATCGCGGGAAATCGACTGACCCGGTAGCGACCGGGTTCTGACTTTTGGGTTGGTTCTTGGTACTATAAAGTTCCGATGAAGCAGAAGAAGCAAAAACGTAAGTCGAAGTCCTCCGGAATCTGGCTGATTCTGGCCGGCGTGATCCTCGTCGGCGGGATTGCCTGGTATTCTCTAAGGACACCTATAGCCGAGGGACCTGACCCGGCACAAACACCGGTCGCAGGCGTGAAAACGTTGCCGCCCGATATGTTCACGGGTAAGGCACGCGAAGCTTATCAGGCGGCCATTGACGTTCCACAGGTCCTGAATAAGGTGCCGTGTTTCTGTGGCTGTATGGACAGTCCGGGCCACGCAAGCAACCTTTTCTGCTTCACTGACCGGCATGGCGTCACCTGACCGATGTGTCAAGACATCGCGCTGGACGCGCGAAAGATGCACCGGAACGGCCTATCCATCGACCGGATCCGCGAACATATTCGAGCTCAATACGGGCGGTCCACTTCACGTTAGGGTTGAAGCGCCGCCACAAAAGTCGCACTTATCGCGATTTGCCGATACCAGATCCATCGAATTAATAAGCTTTTCAACGACTTACTTCTGGAAACAGAAGTGATATTGAAGTAACTGCACCGGACTTCGGCCCGCAAGCCGCAAAACTCCAGGGACGGGCCTCCTTCTTCAGAGGTGGCCGGAGCCGGGCGACTTACTCGAACCTCCAGCTGTACGACGCGGGATGCCAATCTCGCCCCTCCGCAACGACTGCGGCAACAAATCCCTTCAACGGTCGAAGATCGACCATCGACCATCTCAATGCCTCGGATGCGTCGGGTCGAGTGGTCTGCAACCGTGCCGGCTCACCGGGAGCGAAAGTCACATCAAACTGATGCAAAGGAAGTGAAAGGCCTTCGCCTTTGGCCTTGATATACGCTTCCTTGCGCGTCCAACAGGTGAAGAAAGCTTCAGCCTGGTCGCTGCTATCCAATTTTGACAACGCATCGGACTCGGACGGCGAAAAGAATCTCTTCGCGATTTCCATGCCCGGGTAATCCGGTCGGATCTGCTCAATGTCGACGCCCGTCTCCCGGCCCAGTCCAAAGGCGTATAACGCCTGACCGCCCGAGTGACTGAGGTTGAATCGGATATCGCCAGTGTTGTCGAGTCGAACCAGGGAGGGCTTGCCGAACCGGCTATATTCGAAGCGAACGTCCTGCGGACTCACTCCACAATGTGCGGCCAGGATTGTTCGCAAAACGCCGCGCCCGATCACAAACCGTCCGCGGTCTCGCGGGAAATGAAAGCGCTTTGCCCGTTCACGCTCGTCGTCACTTATAAGATTCAGAAGCTGCGAGATCTCTTCTTCAGGCCTGTCGAGTTCAGCGCGCCATATTTGGATGACATCCGGACTCAGCGCGTCAAAGTGAGGCGTTCGCATTGAGACGAATGTATGTTACGGCCGCCCTATTTGGCCAGTCCCAGCCGCATGAATTGGAAAACTACCGGGCTTATCCGCTTTGCATGAGAATGGTGACGGATTAGAATTGACCCACCATGGCACTGATCGTCACCCCCCGAGTGTCGGGCGACACCGTTGTTATCGACTTGAAAGGACGATTGTGGATTCTCGATCTTCCACTTCGAGATAGGGTTCACGCGCTGCTCTCCGAAGGTTGCCGATTCTTCGTTTTGAATCTTCAGGACGTGGAATACATGGATAGTTCGGGGCTCGGACAGTTGATATCGATCTGGACTTCAGTCCGCACCACCGGCGGCAACGTCGCGGTACTGCGGCCGAGCGATCGGGTCCGGCGTCTCCTGACCCTGACCCACCTCAACGTCGTCGTGGATATTCATCAGGACGAAGAAAAGGCCAAGACTTCCGTCCGCCGCGACTCTGTAGCGTAAAAGTTTCGTCACTGGCTAATCCCAACGCAAAGCGACAACCGGATCGACACGCGAAGCGCGGAAGGCCGGGATAAAACTCGCGACAAAGGCGATTGCAATCACGAGGATTGAGATCGTAAAAAAGGTCACCGGGTCGGTAGTGGTGATGCCAAATAGCAGCGTTTCAAGGAAACGAACCAGCACCAAAGCTCCAGCCAAACCCACGAACAGGCCCCACATGGCCAGACCGATTCCTTCTCCGACGATCATCCGAAGCACGTCGTACCGTCGAGCCCCGAGCGCCACGCGAATACCGACCTCATGTGTCCTTTGCGCAGAAATAGTGCTGATGAGCCCGTACACACCCAGTGCCGCAAGCAGGAGAGCAATGGTCGCAAATCCACCGACGAGCGCCAGGTAAGCGCGTCGAGGGCCGAGTTTGGCTGCAAGCAATTCTTCCAGAGGTAACGCATAGGCGATGGTTTGGTCGGGCCGAATTGTCCAGACGGCCTGTTGGAGATTGGGAATCATGGCGGCGGGAGAAGATGTCTTTACGAATAAAGCGACGGATCCAAAGGGATGCTGTGCGAATGGCTCAAAGAGCTCGGCTATCGGAGCGGTTTCCGGACCGCCATGCCGAAGATCCGCAACAACTCCGACGATTTCACGCGAGATCGGTGACTTTTCATCCCAACTCGTAATGATCTTCTTTCCGATCACATCTCCGCCGGGCCAATAACGCTTCGCCATCGTCTCATTGATGATCACTACCGGAGCCGAGACAGCGGAGTCGAACCGGTTAAGAGGCCGCCCGCGAAGCAGCCGAATTTGAAGAACATCAAAGTAGCCCGGAGTGATGAGCGTGTGGAAAGCCGTAAAGGGACGCGCTCCCGCTGACTGGGGTCGGCCATCGATAGCGAACGATTCCTCAACGTCGATACTATCCGCAATCAATGGAGCCGCCGAAGCCGCGCCCGCGGACTCGACGCCGGGAACGGTCACAAACCGCTCCAGCACCTGCTCTACGAATTGGGCCTGCGCCTCTGGTGATGGAAATCGTTCGTAAAGGTGGACCTGGACGACCGCCACGTCAGCCGCACGGAACCCCAGATCCACGTTAATCAGTTTGACGAAACTACGACCGAGCAGCCCAGCTCCAACTACTAACGTAAAGGCCAGTGAAACCTCCGCGATCACAAAGACGCGGCGAATCCGCGCTTCTCGACTTCCACCGGGACTGACCCGTTGGCCTTGTTTCATCCCAAGCGCCAATCCTCGCCGACCCATTTGAAAGGCGGGTATCGAACACACGATCGCCGTCGCGAACGCAGCCAGTAGCGCAAACATCAATGCGCGGAGATCGATTCCCGCCCGATCAATGCCCGGAATTTGCCGAGTCATCAGCAGAGGCACGACGCGAACTCCCCAAAGCGCGAGAAGCACGCCACCGATTCCACCCACCGCAACCACGAGCGAAGATTCAGCAAGTGACTGCCGGATCATTCGACCGCGACTGGCTCCCAACGCCATCCGTATGGCGAACTCCCGCTGACGCGCGATTGCGCGCAATAACAACAAATTCGCGACATTGACGGCAGCAATGATCAAGAGGATACAAACCGCTCCAAACATCACACTGATGGCGGGACGCACCGTTCCTGCGACGTGATCACGAAGTGTAGAGACGAACACTCCTCTGCCGGCATTCGTCACCGGATATTCCTTCTCCAGCTCAGAGCCAACGCGTTCGAGGTCTGCACGAGCTTGTTGCAGAGTCACCTCCGGCTTGAGCCTTCCGATGGAAAACATGAACGCACTTCGGCGGTTTGTCACACTCTGTGGAAGGGAGAATGGCACGTAGAGATCGCGCCGATCGGGAAACTCGAACTCTCGCGGTAAAACCCCGACGACGGCATACAGATGATTGTCCAAGCGAATCGTCGTTCCAACGATGGTTGGGCTGCCCATGAAGCGGGACTGCCAGAAGTTATAACTCAAGACGACAACCGGACGCTTAGGCACATAGCCGCCGGTCAAAACGTTTTCCGCATATTCCTCCTGACTGAATAACCGGCCCACGAGCGGCCGCGTTCCAAGAATCGCGAAGAACTCGTCGGAAATGAGCCACGAATCGACATCCTCAGCCTTACCGGCTTCCGTGTGGTCATGCCCGAAAGGCCTCGCTATCGCCGTTCTGTCGAAGACCCGGTTTCGAACCCGCCAATCGATCGAGTCCGCCGGAGTGGAGTATTCGTCGACAATACCGGTCTTCAGATCCCGTTGACGCAAGACCACGGTTCTATCGGGATCATCGTATGGCAGGCGAAACACCACAGCGTCCAAAACGCTGAAAACAACAATCGCTCCACCGATTGCCAGAGCCAGAGCGACGCATGCGGCTGCCGCTGATCCCGGACTGCGAAGCAGCATCCTTATTCCGAATCGCAGATCCTGGACGAGTTCGTGAAGCGGTCTACCGCGCGCAGGCTTGCCGGGAACATGCTGATCCGAGGCTGATCGCTGCATCTGGATGAGTCGTTGCCTCAAAGGATTACGGTCGTCGAGCTCACTCAGCGCGATGCGTCGGGCATCGTCAGCAGTCTTGCCGTCCAGCATCAACTCCTTAAGCCGATCGTCGAGATGATGCGAGAGCTCTTCAACGATCTGCGCTTCCCTGCCGGCAGGCAGACTCAAGCCCTCCAGATGTTTCCGAATCTCGGCACTCCATTCGCGCATCGGCCCTCCCCCATCGTCCATATATGTTATAGCCACATATTTTGTAAAAACATACAGACGCGGGCAACTAATACTTTGGTTGGCAGCCTTTTAACCGCGAAGTAAAGGACGTGTCAAGCAGGTGGGACCGCCGGCGCCGGGAAGACAAATCTCGCTTCCGTCAAACTCCAATACCGTACAACCAGCGGCTTCGATGCGCGAACGGGTGATGGGATTGCCTGCTACCATTACCACTTGTCGAGGTGCGATGGTCAGGACATTACAGGCCAGCGATTCGTACTCGGATTCAGGAACGTCGATAAGTTGGATTCCACGCCTGCTGAGCAACTCGAACATAGCCACCGGCAGCAGCCTGCGGTAGACAACAGCCAGATTCTGGTCCAACAGACTGATGAATGACTGCAGGTGTAAAACCTCGGAAACACCGTTCCAGCAGGGCATGTCATAGGGCATTACCGTAACGTCGAGACTCTTCAAAAACTCCTGCAGAGCCTTTATGCCTGAAGCATTCGTACGGAATCCCCTGCCAACAAGAAGGGTATGACGATCCAGCCAGAGCGTATCGCCGGCCTCAGCCGTTGCGTCGCCGTCGATCGTTCCGAGGATGGGGATCCCCCACTTCGTCAGCGTATCCGCAAAAGCGGGCCCTTCGCCCCGTCGGGCAACTTTTCCGGTTTGCAGTACCAGAGCGCCGGCGTCGGTCATCAGGAGAGGGTCATGGACATAGATCGAATCCAGTCCGGTTCGATCGTCGACAGGCAGAAACAAAGCTTCCGCTCCGGTCGAAGTAACAAGACTGGCAAAACGCTGGTGATGCTCGACGGCTTTATTCAGATCCGGAACTCGAAGGTAGTCCAACAACCGCCATTCATCATCAATCACTTTTACCGAGCGAAAGGCCTCGGCGGGCCGCTTCATCACGACCCGCTTCAGCGGAGCCACCATGCTGTGACTGCTGTTCAAGAGAGACTCCGGTCTATCTGAATTGAGCTGTATCGATCGCCAGTCTCAAGGAATCGAGAATGTTTGGAGAACCCGTAAAGAAGCTCTGCGGGTATTTCACTCCATACGAAATCATGTTCTGGTAGATCGGATCGGCCTGATACAAATTCAGACTCATGCCGGCCAGGTACTGGAGTCGCAGGTTTCGATCGCGATTGATTGCCGCATTCTTGAGCCAGCCCTGCAAATCGGTCGGCCGGCCGGCGAATGTGGCGAGCAGATCGACGGCCGAGTAAAACCCGATCTCGCGAAGAGATTGCGCGACCTGCGCGTACTCAGGACTACTGAGACGTTGGTTCATCCGATCGACATCAATTGGCCGATCATCGTTCTGTCCGAACAGAACAACGTCGTATCCGGATCCCTGAATGGTATTTGCAAACACAGCACCGTTCGGGAAGGCCTCGAAGAAAGTCGCAATCTCGCTCTTTACGGCATCTTCGTTGCTTTCGTAGAACTGCACGAACAAAGTGACGACGCCACCGGGATTGAGATGCTCCTTGACGAGTTCGAAAAACTCGCGTGTATAAAGCATCGCAGCGCCTTTCACCCAGGGATCGAGGGGATCCGAGGTGATACCGTCGAACTTCTGCTTGGTGGTCATGAGGAAGTGTCGGCCGTCGTCGATAACGACGTTCACTTTCGGATTTCTGATCACGTTGTAATTGTGTTCGCCAAAATACTCGCTGGCTACCCTCGGAACGAGTGGTTCGATCTCGACGATAGTCTCGCTTTTCAGTTTTGGCTCGATGCTGACAGCCCCTGCAGTCACTCCGGCGCCGCAACCGATAACCATGAAGGTTTCCTGATTGTCGGGGATCAACGTCGTGAGATGGCCCAGCATTCGCTGCAGGCGCATATCAGCGGGATCACTCGAGGCCTGAACCTTTCCGGCGTTGTGATAATTCAGCGTGCCGTTGGAAAGCCGGGAAACCGCAACCGAAGCCTGCAGGCCTTCTCCCATGAAAAAGACGTCGCCCTGACCGTTACGCGTGGGAAGGAATCGGCCATACGCGACCAGCGCATTGGGAACCGGCGGCACCCGATATGCCAACATCCCAACAGCGATGGCGATCAATAAGGCGGTCACGACGACATTCATCTTTCCTTTGCTTCCGGCATCATCCTCGGCGGCCAGGGGCGCCAGCATGAGCATGGCCGACAATGCGGAGAGAGCGATGAGGAATTGTTGTGAATGCTGTGTACCGAAGAAATAGACAAGCATCAAGCTCGCCGTCATCGAACCTACAATGGCACCGACTGTGTTCGCAGCATAAACACCACCGACGAGCTTTCCGGGATCCTGTCCTTCTCTCGCTATCGAAGAAAGGGCCAACGGAAAGCTGGCGCCCCAAAGGATTGCGGCCGGGAGCATGGCCCAGATGGCGCGAACCATATCGAGTTGGAGTTTGATCCAGGGGTCGCTCGATAACGTGACGTCGATCGGCCAGTAAGGCAGCGAATTCGTCAGGACATAGGACGCCCACGCCATCGCCGCGCAGAGCAGAAACTGGCAGAACCCAAGCGCCATTCGTGGGCTTTTGATGTTACGCCCCAAGGCCGATCCCACGCTGCTTCCGATGCCCAAGCCCATCAGAAAAACAGCGAGTATCAATGAGAACGCATAAACGGTGGCGCCGAACAGCAAGGAGAGCAGACGCGTCCAAATAACTTCAGCCGCCAGAGCTGTCATCCCGGACAGCGCAATGGTGACGTAAACCGCTTTGGCACCGCTCGTCGTCGAGGCAGGCACACTCGACGTTGCCCCTTCGTAGGAAGTCCGGCTAGCCATCAACAGGCTTAGCAGTGCAACGGCCACATTGATTCCGGCGGCTACAAAGGTTGCAATAGCGATGTCGTGGACCCGCAGCAGGTAAAAACCGGCAAGAAGGCTGCCGATGACGGCGCCCGCAATGTTGCCTCCGTAGAAGAATCCCAACCACGAGATGCCGTTTGGAGTGGTTTCAACCCAGCGGGACATGGCCGGCAGTGTTGCGCCCATCAAAAGCGTCGGAGGCAGCAGGCAAATCGCCGCCACAAGACCTCGCACCAGCATGCCAAAGAAACCGGATCCTGCCCAAGCCGTGTAAACGCCTCCGACAACGGGCATTACAAAGAGCAAAATCAATCCAATGACACCGATACCCAACTCCATAAACGCGTAAACTCGCAGCGGATGTTGGGATCTGCCGATGAACCTAGGAAGCAACAAACTGCCGAGACACATTCCACCCATGAAGGTGCCGAGCAAAACTCCCATCGAGACAGCGGAAGAACCGATTACCAACTCCAGTAACTGAAACCAGACAATTTCGTAGATAAGCGCCGCGCAACCGCTACCGACAAACAGAAACAACAAAAATGGAAGATAACGTTGCTTTACATTCGTGCCATTCATTCAAAGAAACTCCGTAAGTTCAATAAGGATTGCGGATACTATCACCGCCATCGAGAAGTGTACAGGTGTCGCCCGGGAAAGTCAGGTGGCCAAACTAACGGGGTTAGGGAAGGAGACCGAGGATCTACAAACCCGACCTCCAGGCAGGCTTACGGAGGTAAAGTTCCTTATCTGAACCGCCCTACTCACTGAAGGCCAGGGAGCCGAACCGGACAATCCAGTGGTATTTCCAAATTTCCCTTAAGTCGTTCGTATTCAACACGAATACGATTGCGGCCGTTCCTTGTGAAGCGGCCGACGAAACTTGCAAGCGTTAGTTGCGCCCCTCTCGCTTGCAATCGGTCGTAGCCAAACTCGTACTCCACGCGGGAGACACTGCCAAGCATTTCCGATACGGATCGTTCGGACGCTGGCGAAAAGGCCATCGTTTTTGTAATGCCAGAGTAGCGGCACTCGTTGAGGGCAATTGTTGTCAGAGAACACGCTCCACTGGTGCAGCTCAATTCAATGAAATGAAGCCCCCCTTCCACTTGATTCTCGACCGTCGGCCTCGCAGCTAAGCGGAATCGGGCATCCGGAATTTGGATACTGGTCTGAGCGCCTGCCATCAGCAGCAGGGCGAGCACAAAGAGCATGTGGAACCTCCAGGTGGCAAAAGCATTCGGTTAGACACCATCCCGCTTAAGGAGTTCCAGGCTTTTGTTGAGTGTTTTGGGAGTCGAGTCTCAGTCCGAACCTTCGGGAACGGTCTGAAGTTTGATCAATGCTTCAAACGAAGCAATCATTTGCGGACTGGTCCAACGCTGCTGCCCGATGTAAACCCTTTGGAGGATTCCTTCGCCATCGATGATGAACGTTTCAGGAGTTCCGGTGAGTCGATATGCATTGAACACCTTCCTTCCGGGATCCAGATATGTCGGCAGGGTGATGCCGTACCTCTTATAGAAGCTCGACACCGCGCCCCAGTCGAGGTCGATGCTTATGGCAACCATTCGGAAGGGACGCCCTTTGAAGATCTGACTGACGATTTCCATGTCCGGCATCTCCGCTTCACAAGGCGCGCAATTCGTGGCCCAGAAATTCAGAAAGACGACGTTGCCGCGGAGATCACTTAGTCGAAGCTCATTACCGGATTGATCTCTGACACTAAAATCGGGGGCTGGTTTCCCCACTTCAAGGGTGGACGAATCGCCGACGCCATGGAACACCAGGTATCCAGCGATGGCGAAAACGACTGAGAAGAACAAGATTGGCTTCAACCGCACGTGCATCACATACCGAGGCTTCCGAAATCCGGTTTCTTACCGTTCTTTATATCTGCAATCCAAAAGCGGAGCGTTGGTTCGCCATTGGGCCAGAGTCTGATGCAATTATCGAGATACTCCAGAACGACATCGCGTTCGCCCTTATCGAGAAGTTCTCGGGCGAGCACCATTGTTGGGCCGAACACGGCCACATAGTCGGCAGTTTCCGGTTGAGCCGAGGCGAGCAGATGTCCTCTGGCTTTATCGGGATCGCCGAGCCGCAACGCCACGCGACCAAGAAGGGTGTTGGCACGCTGGACGGCACTACGATCCGAACCTTGCAGATGAACTTTCGCAAGAGCTGCAGCACCCTGGAGATTGCCTGTTTTGAATGCAGAATCGGCCATCTCTCCAGCCAGCGCCTGACGGGCGCTGGAATCCCGGGTTAATGCGAGAACCCGTTTGTAAGCCTCGAGTGTTTTCTCGGAAGGATCATCGACAGCGGAACCAGGAACACCGAACATCGCATACAGCTTCGCCATTTCAGCGGGCCACTGACGGTTGGTTGGTTCCCGATCGGCGAGACGGTAAATGATACGCTCGGCTTTTTGCGGATCCTTCGAAAAGAAAAACCGCTCGGCGTTTTTCAAGACTTCGGTTTCCTCACCTCGCGATTCAAGGTTCCGATTCCACAACGCGAGGATTTGCAAATTGCCTTCGGGATCGTCCGGAAGGTCCCGCAGGCTTTGTTCAGAACTCGCGGGGTGTTCCGGATGGTTTTCGATAATCCAAAGAACGTGTGTGCGAAGGCGCTGTCGATCGGCCGTATTCTTGCCGCTCCAGCCGTAATATCCAATCAGAGTCAAACGCTCACTAATCTTGTCGGGATTTTTGCGTAGCTCATTCTCTAGTTCATTAGCCTTGGCTACCGACAGATTTCTACCCAGATAAATCAGCAATATCGACTGGACGGATTGCTCCGGAACTACACCAACATTGCGCAGCGGCTGCCTGCCTCGTTGAGAAAATGCGACCGTTGGCTGTCCGGCAATCAGACTTGTAATGAGTAGAACTGCGATTTGCATGCGCATCTTACTACGCCTTCATTTGACTGCTTGACGCCTGCCTTTGCAAAGATAATTCGGCTTAGTCGCGGCTTGCACATCAAGAGAGTGCATCTTCTATGCCGGAATTTTGTCACGGCATAACATCAACTGTATCTGTCGCGATTCGCAGGCTCCGAATATCATAATGGAATCGAGGAGGTTGCCTATGGATCTGCGTTATCCCATTGGCCCGTTTAAGTGGTCCAGCCCCAACACTGCGGAACAACGAAAACGTTTCATTGATGAGATTGCGTCCACACCCGATTTGCTTCGAAGAGCCGTCGCCGAGCTCGGACCAGACCAGCTCGATACGCCGTATCGCCCTGACGGCTGGACGGTCAGACAGGTCGTGCACCATGTTCCCGACAGTCATCTCAACAGCTATACGCGATTCAAGCTTGCGTTAACGGAAGATGCGCCGACCATCAAACCATACGATGAATCCCTTTGGGCGAAACTCGGTGATGTTCGGGCGACGCCGATCAAAGTGTCGTTGGATCTTCTGGACTCGCTGCATCAGCGATGGGTAACGCTTCTGAGGTCAATGTCGAATCAGGATTTCGACCGCACCTTCAAACATCCCGAACTGGGAATCGTATCGCTCGATAGGAATGTCGCCCTGTATGCGTGGCACGGCAACCATCACATCGCGCATATAACGGCGTTACGTGAGCGGATGGGTTGGCGGTGATAAACTACGGGCAATCTCATGAGCGACAAGAAACCGGAAAGAATCCCGATCGCTGATTTAAGAAAGAAACTCGAAACTTCGAAGAAACTCATCCTCGTTGATGTCCGTGAGCCGAAAGAGTTAGCGGAATCGGGAGCCATCCCCACAGCCTTCCATATACCGATGGGACAACTCGAGAAACGGATAACAGACTTTCCCAAGAGTGCCGATCTCGTCTTCTATTGAGGCGGAGGTGGGCGCGCGTCGCGCGCTGCTGAAGAATTTCTGAACTCAGGATTTCAAAACGTTCAATTCTGCGGGTTAAAGGACTGGAAAAAGGAAGGCAACGCCACGGGAACAGCCGTCAAGCCGCCCGATGGGAAGATTTCGCCTGTTGGAACCGGGAGACCACTTTAGCTCTGAACTATTCAAAACTTTGACACCACCCTGTAGGAATTCAAGATTTTTTTCGTTACTTTTTTGACCCTTTTCAGTAATTTATAGTAAATTACGTGGTGTACAAGCGGACGTTAACTTTGTTCTAAATGATTGACTGAATTGGCATTCGAAGTTACGACCGCACAAGGACCGAATTGGTAGCGCGTTTGCTCAGACCTGGATGGCGCTAGAGAAGTCGCCATTAAATGAGACAGAAAACAGTCATTCAAGGGATCGAGCTAGTTACAGTCGGTGCAGCTTCGGTCCTCAAAGCTCAGTCAAAGGTCGTCGCATGCCAGGCCTGTAGTCCCTCCGTTTCACGGCCTTTCGGCTCGGTTTTGACCGAAGTGCTGGCAGGGGCTAGCGTTCCCGGGTTGGAATATATGATTTGCGCACCCGCGGAATGTCCGAACTGTGGCGGGACAATCGTCGAGAATACTCTCGTACGATGTGAAGGCGAACGCAACGAGGACGCGACTCCCACATACGCCGACTATGAGACTTCCTGGGAAGAAACAAACGTCATACTGGTTGATGAGTCTGTTTTGACGGAAGCGGCATCCTTCATCAGCGGATGCGAACAATGTGTTCCTTACGCCGAGATGACCTTCGATTACATTCTCGATGCTGTAACGGAACGCGATCCCTCAAGCACTGAGTACGTGTTATGTCACGCTGCGAAGTGCCCACGCTGCCACGAAGAGGTTACCGAGAAGACGTTTGTAATCGCCTCTGACCTTTAGGGCTAGCGAACGAGAACGTTAGGATTTGAAGCGTACTCGGGTGACGTCGCGGACTTCGGTTTCAACACAGCTTTCAAGCAATTCCGATCAATCTCTACCGCAACAGCGCGTTGCAGCAGATTCACCGAAATTACGAATCTATCTGCATTCTTCTCCCTCACTACGAAACCTTGCATTCCGGCCATCGGCCCATATTCAATCTCAACTATCTGTCCCTGTTGCAGAAACTGCCAAGGTTCGCAATAAGCACCTGATTGAACCAGAGTACGCACGTCGTCCAGTTCAGTGTTCGGTATGGAAATAGGAGTTTTACCAATGCCGACAACGCAATTGACGCCGGGAATCATGAGAATTGGCAACCGCTGAGTTACATCAAACTTGCAAAAAACGTAACCTGGGAAAAGTGGGAGTTCGACCTCCTTCATCCGATCTGACCATCGAGTCCGGTGATTGTATACCGGCAGAAACTCTTCGAATCCTTTACCTCGAAGATTTCGTGAAACGACTTTCTCGAAGCGAGGCCGCACGTTAAGCGCATACCAACTGATATCCTTATCAATTGTGTCCATTAACACTCCTCAATATTCCAACGAACATCCACTAACCCATTCCCACAAACAATAACACTATCGGAATTCCTACCGACTTTGTTTAGTGCAACGAATAGTTTTAGGTTCCGAGAACGAAGAATTGGGACGATGCATCCTAGGAAGAGCATGAACGTCTGTCAAATTCAAAAGGCCGCGAACCACAAATGTCTCGTAAACTCATGAAAATCTGGAGATCTTCACGCACATCGATCGCTGAATTAGATTTAATGAGATCACCAGACGTTCCTGATTCCCGACAGTCACTGCGAAGCCCCTCAGGCCGGCCAATGTGCCGTGTTCTACTTCGACCAATTCCCCAGTTTGGACGAATGGCCACGGCTCACAATAAGTGCCGGACCGAAGCACCATGTGAATGTTGTCGAGTTCGCTTTGCCTGATGGAGACAGGTTCATTTCCGCTCCCGGCCAGTGAATTCAAGCCTGGAGTAGGCAATGCTAACTCCTTACTCAAATTGACTTTGCAGAATACATAACCCGGAAATAGAGGAAGTTGAATCTTCTTCTCACAATCCGAAGAACGGGTTCGCCGGAGATACAGCGGCAGAAAGGTTTCGAGTCCCTGGGCCTGGAGGCTCTGGGAAACGACTTTTTCAAAGCGAGGTTGAACATCGAGTGCGTACCAACTGACATCCACGTTACTCATCTTGCGTCACACCTAAGTCTCTCAGTCTGCCGCGGAAGCTTTTAGGGCCAAAAACCTGTTATCGGAGATGTAACTGTAGGACTTTAGAGGAGAATATTCAGTTATTGCGGGCTTGGCAGAATCATAGGGCTCAATCGTCAAATCGTAAGGAGTTCTTACGCCAACGCGCGGTGCGGCCACAGGTCGATGCAAGACTCATAACATATTGATTATAAATATATTAACTAATTAAAAAATCAAAGAAGCAGCTTTGAGCTGTCGACTTTCCTTATAAAACGAAACCATCGCGCATGTTTCTATGCAACCATCAGGGACAGCCTAACAATAAAATAATCAATGACTTAAACCGTATCATCGCAGCCAATTATCGTCTGGGCCTGTAATTGCTGTAGTTGATGCGCTATGCCAATGGAATCCTTCCGTGAAACTGAGTTCGGTAGGCTAGACATTGATGCGGTTAAGCCTATTGAAGCTTGCGTCGAGGTAAGGAATGTCGTCCTCGTCGATGAAAACCAGTTGCTGGAAGCGCAGTATTGTCTTGCTGGTTGCGAGAGTTGTGACGAAAACGCATCGGTCACCTTCGACTACCTTCTGGACGCGGTGACTGGATGCGATCCCACCACAACGGATTACGTCATGTGCCGGACGGCGAAATGCCCCAATTGCCTTCACGTCGTCAACGAGAAAACTCGCATAGTAACCCGCTAGTGATATCGGCTCATGTCGCAAGCGAGGGCCTCGCAGCTATTTGACTTTAGTTTGAACGCTGTCGGACCGGTCCGGCAAACGCTCAACTTGAATTCATCTGATTCTTACAAGCGAATCATCATACAATTGGACATCGGAACTACAGGAATGCCTTGTTCCATGTTGCAGCTGCGGACAAGTGGCAACGTACAAGGACGTACGACATATCGCGAGAAAACACCTGGCAACGATTGATGAAGGTCCAGCCGATTAATAGGTTTGCATCAGTTTTGGCGTTCTTCCTTCCGTCATTTCTTACCCGGCCCCTGTTCAGGCTAGTTGGTCACAAGGTTGGCAGAAACACGAAACTGCCTTTCTTGTCCTACGTTTGCGCGCAACAAATGGAACTCGGTAATGATGTCGACGTCCGATCTTTCGTCTTTATCAACGTGAATAGATTGACAATGGGGAGTAATACCATTGTCAGCTTTGGGACTCAGATCAAGGGAGATAGAGGTTTCCACACAGGGGACAACTGCTACGTGGGCCCCCATACCATCATCCATTGTGATGAAGACGTGCGTTTCGGATTCTATTCGGGTGTCGGACCGCGGTGCACGATCTATACGCATGGATCGTTCCTGCCAGTCACGCGCGGGTATCCAGCCATATTCGCAAGCGTTGTGCTCGAAGATTTTGTCTGGACTGCGATGGGAGTGTTGTTCTTGCCGGGTGCTCATATTGAGAATAACTGCATCATCAACCCGGGTGTTGTTGTTTCGGGACGTGTGTCGACCGGCACAAGGTTGCAGATGAGTCCCGAATCCGTTAAACACATCGAACAAAGCAAATTGCTACGATTTTCTCGCCGCCCAACTGCCTACTATCATCAATCGATGATCCGCGGTTTCCTGACGTCTCAGGGCGAATCATGGACGGAAAACGAGGATTGCACTGCGTTTCGTTGCAGTAGAGGAGCGATCGAGTTTCGTTCGAATCCGTCGACTGACGCTATCGAGTTGTGGAGGGGAACCCAACGGGTCGCAGCATATGATTTGGGCGGGTTTCATGTAACGCAGTCTACAGACGGACTGCATCGCAGATTTCTAGCTTATATCCGCCGACGGTACGGTCTTACCTTGCGGACGGTCTATCAATAAACTGCCAGTTTTAAGCGAGTTGTTGAAAAAGGAAGATAACGGTGGAAGGAGAAATACGAGAAGGGGCCGAAAAGCAGTCACCCGACCTCATTGTTGACCATGTGGGGATTGCCGTACGGTCTATCGAAGAGGCCGTTGCGCATTGGCAAAGGGTATTCGGATATCAGCCGATGACCTCTGTTGTCACGAATACGAGACAGAAAGTCCGAGTTATTTTCCTGCACAAGCCGCAGTCAATCGATATCAAACTTATTGAGCCCTCGGACGAGACTTCGCCAATTTACGCTTTTGCTCAGCGGGGTGGGGGGTTGCATCACCTTTGCATGCGCTGCGGCAATGTGACCCAAGAACTAGCCAGGTTGAATTCTCTTGGGCTGCGGACCCTGCGGCCGCCGGAACCGGGTGAGGCGTTCGCCAACGAGCCCATCGCGTTTGTCTATGCCAGCCACGGCCTTAACATCGAATTGATCGACACCGATAAACGGGCCTTTCGCGTTGGGGACGATGATGCTAGCCAGTCATGACCCGCTCACGACGCAGCCGGCGCATGATCACCATAAAACAGGTCGAGACGGTGTAGGACGCGAATAAGATCAAGACGGGTTCGATGGGATACCGGAAGCGTGACCGTGCCGCCCATGTCAAATAAAACGGAATCGGCATAGCAAGCAAATAGATGATCAGCAGTTGACCCTGCGGATGTCGTCGCGTAAGCCAGACTCCGAGCAAACCCAGCAAGGCCACCGGATAGTAGGAAACGGCAACAATCACCTGATCGCGAGCGCCTGAAACTCCCAAACGAAGCCAAAACCTGTTCACACGATTGACGATCGGTTCAAGCATTCGCGCCGGTCTCCGAAGGACGAGATTCCAGGCCTCTTGATTGTACGAAGTGTTCAATTCGCCGTCACTTGCTGCCACGGCCTCAACCATTGAGCTTTCAGGGAAATTGGCAAGAACCAGTTCGCGAGTAAAATTTGGTCTGATAAACACGAAGCGATCAAAAACGAGGTAGTTACGTATCAGCCACGGTGACATCATCGCACCACAGCACACAACGATCGCTGCCGAATACTTCAGAAGGTTTGTCCAAGAATTCTGACACTTCGCCAGGAACCAGAGAAGGCCGAATGGGAAAAACGCGATAATAACCGGATTGACCAGAGTGGTAATCCCGGCAACGGCCCCAAGTCCCAGGCTCCGAGCGATACTCGGCCGCTTCGAGAGTTCAATGGTTTGGTGTAGAAGCACCAGGCCTAAAAGAGTCAGAAGCGGGACATGTTCGACTTTCTGAACGGAAAAATGTATCGAAACTGGGTACAGGGCGAATATAAAAGCCGCAAGCAGTCCGGTCTGTTCATTGAAAATCTGCTTACCTAGCCGGAATAACATCCAGCACCCGAGCAGCGACAAAACGATTTGGAATAGCTCGAGTGCGATTGCGGAGGCCGGTGTAAACGAACCCAAACACCAAAACACCACACCAACGATAATCGGATAAACTGGAGCCTCCCATGTCGTCGGGACGGGAGCTTCCCTTACGGCATAATGTTCTCCTGTTGACCCAACAGCTCGCTCCATTTTGGGAAACGAGAATCCCTGGCCATTCGCAATGGCATACCCGATCTCACCTGTTTCATATCCAAACGCGCGGTCAGAAGGAAAAACCCAGGTCTGCAGCATGATCATCACGCCGACACGCATTCCGAACGCCAGCACCAGAATGCCGATGAAAAGTCTACGTACGTTAATTGATTCGGCGACGACGTGTTGATTCATCATTGAGTGCCTGATCCATTAGAATTGCGCAGGACGGCCTTCAAAACCTTGCCGGCTCCGTTCTTTGGCAAACAATCCATCAAAATAATTTCCCTCGGAATAAGTTGTGGAGGCATAAAGGTCTTGCAGAACTGGATGAGGCGGTCCGACAGGCCAGTGTTAGCCGCAGCCCTTGGAACCACATATGCTTTAACGGATTCACCCAGAACATCGTGGGGAACACCCACTACCGCTACCTCGAGCAATTCTTCGAATGCGAGCAATTGCTCCTCAAGTTGTCGGCAACTCACTCGTTCACCACCACATTTGAGAAAGTCTTTAGCTCGATCGACTACATAGATGAAGCCATCTTCGTCAACTGTCGCGAGATCACCGGTATAGAGTGCGCCCTCTCTAAACGTTCTCGCAGACTCCTCGGAATCCTGCCAATACCCATGCGCGATGTTGTCACCGCTTGCTACAATTTCACCGACTTCGCCTGGCCTGACATCTTCTCCAAATTCGTTCAAGACGCGCAATAACACTCCAGGCATCCCTCTTCCAATCGAGCCCAGCTTCGACTCCAGGAACTCCTGGGGCAGGTACGAGAGCCGGGCGGTGGCTTCCGTCTGACCGTACATGATGAATATCTGTTTCGCCGGAAGCACTTCACGCAACTCTCGAATAAACACTGGTGCAAGGTTACCGCCGGCTTGCTGAACATACCGCAGGTGCGGAAAACTTTTTAGGGCCAGGCTGGAATTGCGCAACAGAATCTGAAAATGGCTGGGCACGCCAGCGAAGCCAGTACACTCTGTATCGATCATTCGTTGAAGTACGACTTCGGGATACATGAACCGTGTGTCTACAACTACGCTCCCCCCGACCTTCAAGTGGGTATGAAGCAGTGACGTTCCGAAACAATAGTAAAAGGGCAATACCGCCATTATCCGATCCCGTTGCGTCAGTTGAAGACAGCGGATGATCGACTCGGTATTGGCCATGATGTTCCGATGAGAGACCATAACGCCGCGCGGAGTACCTGTGGAGCCGGATGTAAACATCAACGCTGCGAGATCGTCTGGAACAGTCGACGGAAATGCAATTATTGATGTTGCGCCCGGCACATCGCCATCAGTAATGACCCGGATGGACTCAAGATTCGCCTGCTCTCGCCTGACAAAAGCACGCTGAGCAAAGACTGTTCGCGCCTGTGTGTTATCCAGAACGTACTTCAGGTCTCGGGTTGAAACGCTCGTCGATAAGGGAACGCAGACCAAGCCCGCTCGTAATATCCCAAGGTAAGTTGCGACCCAGAAGAACGAATTGTCGCCGATTAGAATGACAGGCTCGCCCTTTTTTCCTCCCAGCTGCAAAATCGATTTCGCAGTCTCATCGATTGCTCGCCTTAACTCTCCATATGAAACGTCCTGACGGAGAAACTGGAGAGCAATACGGCTGGGATCCTTGCCGGCGAGCAAGAAGTCAGTAACATTCGTAAATGTATTCATTATTCGGATCAAACAACGATCGGGGAGGACAAGAGGTAGTGGGCAACCTTTCGACTAGATTCGATCATTTGATACATTCGTTCAACTTGCTGCACTTCCATTTGGCTGAGGCGGGCGAGATCCGAGACGCTGATACCATTATTCTTTCCGTATAAGCACAGATCCACCTTTTCAAGCGGCGCCATGAAGTAGAACTCTTCCTGAGACTGATCCATCGTATATGTGTCCGTGGTCGGCCGCCGTTCCTGGATTTCACGCGGAACGCCGAGATAGTCGGCCAACTGGAACACTTGAGATTTGTAAAGATGCGCGATCGGCTTGAAGTCGGCTGAGCCATCCCCATTTTTTACAAAGAATCCCAACTCATACTCCAGACGATTCGGGGTGCCGGCAACCGCATACTGCAGGAGATCCGCATAATGGTATTCGATCATCTTGCGGGACCGTTGCTTGAAATTGGTGGCCGCAACAATAGCCAGATAAGCTTCCGGACTCAGTCGCACTTTTCGGGTCTTGCCATCCGGCGATTGAACTACGATGGAGAAAATCGAATATCGGCTGGCATCATAGGCGCTGGGTAAAACGATTTTGCTTTTGTAGTTCTCGCCGTACTCCGGAACAACAAGGCGTATGGCCTCGTCTCTGCGCTTATAGCAGCCTGCACCCTCAAGAATCTGGCTAATATCCTCCACTGCAGACCGAGCTTTCAACATGTCGGCAACCATGCGGCCGAGACGAAGGCTATCCGGTGAAGACTCGGCTTCCGGAGTAAACAGTATTTGGATCCGGTCGCTGCCTAATGCGCGAGCACACAAAAATGCGACAACACTACTATCGATTCCACCCGATACTCCGATGACTGCGCCACGCCGCCTCAATTGATTGAAGACGATGTCGCGAATCCCGGCAACGATTCGGTCCGTTTCGGCTTTCGGGTCGATACGCAGAAGGCTGGCACCAGGAAACGATTCGGCAATCATGAGAGTTTCGACTTGAGAAACTTGGAAATTCGGTCGATCGAATCCAGGTTTTCCGGAATCAATTCGTCGTCGTCGATTGCGATACCGTACGTCTTTTCCAAAAAGGCAACCAGTTCGAGAACTCCTGTAGAGTCGATGATGCCCGATTCAAGGAACGACTGATCGTCTGTTAACTGGTCGCCCCGGTCAAAGAGATAGTTCTGAACGATAAATGCTCGAACCTGTTGTGTCACCGATGCCATCTCTAGCGGCATATTTTTTCTCTCCTGTTGTGATCGCGCAGATTCACGAAGCGATCAACAAGGACCTGTGTCGAGAGAATTCCCACAATGGCCATATTGTCTGCGACGCTCGTATTACTGCCGCTACGGAATTTGTGAGCAAGCGCTGCGACTGTCTGCGGATCGAAGATGGCATTTCGCTTGATTTGGTCGGAAGATAACATATCTGCAATTTCACTTTCAGCTGATCCAAAAAAACTGCAGCCATCGGGCGAGCGATAGGGCTGTTTATGCCTCTTTCGAATGGATTCGGGAATTAACCCGTGCGCAGCCTGCTTCAAAAGATGTTTTTGATCTAACACTTTCATCTTCAACCTCGGCGGGAGTTTCGCTGCGAACTCCACGACGCGATGGTCGAGGAAAGGATATCTGCCTTCGACACCATGCGCCATCGCCATCCGGTCGCCCTGAGACGATAGGATGTATCCAGGCAACAGTAGCATGGCTTCGAGATACTCCGCCTTGTTGAAAGGGCGCAAGCTCTTGAACGAATTCGGCAGGGTGGCCTCCAATTCGTTCATCGAATTGTAAGACCGTAACTCCGCGCGAACTTCCGAGGACAAAAAGGTTTTCAACTTTGCGGTCAGCCGCCAGCGCGGCAAATGTGAAAAAAACGGATTGTCGAGGTCCTCTGGATTCACCTGAAAGAAACGCTTGAGATAACTAGACGACTGGCGCTGAATTCCATCCATATATGGATACAGTCTCCTGAGAAGCAAGGGCCGCCAGGATGATTCAGGGCGGCGCGACCAAAAACGTCGAATCTTCGCCTCCTTGAAAATGTCGTAACCGCCCATCGTCTCGTCAGCTCCTTCACCCGTCAAAACCACTTTGAAGCCGCTTTCCCGCACCAATCTCGATAGTTGGAACAGCGGCGCGGGCGCATTGCGCAAGATGGGCTGTTCGGTGTGCCAGATGACATCGGAAAACACCCGCGCAATGTCACCACCTGAACATCGGACCGATGAGTGCTGCGTCTGCAGAAAGGCGCTGGCCTCCTGCTGGAAAGAGCTTTCATCAAACTCATTGTCTTCAAAGGCTACTGAGAAGCTTCGCAGTCTGTTCCCTGCCGCTTGCTTCGCGAGTGCCGTGATCAAAGTCGAATCCAGCCCCCCGCTGAGGTAGGTACCAACCGGTACGTCGGAGCGCAGCCGAAGTCGGGTCGCATCCAACAACAAGGCGAAAAGTTCGTCTCTCAGACGCGCTTCGCCAGCGCCATCAACAGCATGGTCATCGATTTCGGGTGAAAGATTCAGTCGCCAATGCTCGTACACCCTAAGACGACCGCTCTCCACAACCAGCGAATGACCCGGAGGTAGTTGCTTAATCCCGAGAAAAGCCGTTGTTGAAGGTAGCGTGACCCAAAACGTAAAGATCTGGTCAATCGCTTTAAGATCCAGTTGACAATCGAGATCAGAACAGGCCATCAGGGCTTTGATTTCTGAGGCGAACAGGAAACGGTCACCGCATTGGGTGTAGAAAAGGGGTCGGACGCCGAGACGGTCTCGCGACAGAAAAAGTTTTTGGCGTGGCGCATCCCAGATCGCGAAGGCCCATTGGCCATTCAATCGTTCAACGCACTTCTCCCCCTCTTGTTGATAAAGACGCAGGATGACCTCAGTATCGGATTGAGTCGTGAATCGATGTCCCTTCTTGATCAACTCCTCACGTAGTTCGATGTAGTTAAAGATTTCTCCGTTAAAAGTGATCCATAGGGACTTGTCCTCAATGGACATTGGCTGACTGCCGCCGGCGATGTCGATGATACTGAGCCGGGCATGACCGAAACCGACGTGCTGGTCTGCGCACACTCCGACGCCGTCAGGGCCACGATGTCGAATAGTGGTGACCATCCGACGCACCAAATCAACATCAACCCGAGAGCCGGGGGGGGTCAGGACGCCTACAATTCCGCACATGTGATCAACTTCAACTCAAAAGCCGCGAGGATATCTTCTTATTCGAGCCGGCGGCGGACTCCACGAGGGAGAAGTTTTACCGCCTTAAGCGCGAAAACTCGAAGCGGCCCTCGCGTCAGGAAGCGTCGCGCAAATGCGTCGAACGCAGTTCTGTGACGATACTGAATTCTTGAAACAAGCAGCCCCACTTGTTCGGCGCTTAACCGCCAATCCGACGCGCCACAATTATCGACTACATGTGCTTCCGAGTTCCCCTTCGGAATGATGACGACTCCGTCCTTGCACAGGCACCAGTTTAGAACAATCTGAGCGGGGGACTTGCCTAACCTCGCGGCCAGATCTTTTATTACGCCGGTGGGATCACAGTCCAGAATCCGGTCAAAACTACGAGCCAGGGGGCTGTAAGCAATCACCGTGATTCCTTCCGTTTGGCAGTAACTCAAAAGGCCGTTCTCGATCGTACGATCAATGACGCTGTATCGAACCTGATTTGACACGATTCTTCGGCTACCCAATGCCTTTTGAGCTGCCTGGAGCTCCGCCAGGGAGAAATTGCAAACTCCGATGAATCTCGTTTTGCCGACATCGACTAACTCGGACATTGCACCAATCGTCTCTTCAATGGGAATGGCCGGATTTGGCCGGTGAAGCTGTAGAAGATCCAGATGGTCTGTTCCCAATCGCCGAAGACTCGTTTCCACCGATTTGTGTAAATCTGCCCTGCGGAAGTTTTGGGGCGATACTTTTGTCGCGAGGAACAATCGTTCACGCATTCCGGTCATCGCTTCGCGAATGACAGGCTCAACTTGATAGGCCTCGGCGGTATCAATGAACAATGCTCCGGCTTCCAACCCTCGACGCAATGGAATCGGGCCACCGTGATAGTTCCACGTACCGAGTCCAATCTCGGGGATTGAAACCTCCGTTCGGCCTAACCTTTTGTACATCATAATCAGTCAGCTTTGCTCGATCTGCTAATGCTCTCAGCCTTCGTAGGAATAATTGAAGATCGCTACCCAGCGTGCCGGTAGAGGATTTCGCCGGCCAAACGAAAGAGTCCGTCTGGAAGGTGAGGAAGTATCGCCCGCATCAGGGGCGATTTCAGCATATCTTTTGAGCTGTCTTGCGATCGAAACAAGTGCCTGTAGCTCACTGTCGATGGTGTCGCCCCTAGATGATCCTTAAAGCGAATGAGACCAGTATTCGCCGGATCGGAACGGCCCAAATCAAATTCGTGCAATTTGTCTGCTTTGGCTTCTTGTATGGCCTGCCAGAAGAGTCGGGGCATACCGCCAAGCTTGTGATAGCGCTCGTTGGAGCATCCATATTTATAGACGATAGTCTGCTTATGCCGGAGCGTTAGAATTGCCGCTATCGGTCGACCTTCCAAACGCGCTACTCGTATCACGAGCCGTGGACCGAAACACTCCACCAGATTTTGAAACCATGCGAAGGGTTGTGGCGGCAACCGATGACGCCGACGTGTCAACAGGAGCAGCGAATAGAACTCTTTAAGCAGAACCTCTGATCGGCCTTGGTCCAACACAAGCCGTTCCCGGTCGGCGCGAAGAATCTTTCTACGGATGCAGTTATGGTGCAGGTTGGAATACAGCTCTTCAAGACTGCGAGTCAGGTCGAGCACGTGGAGAAAGTGTTCGCTCTGAAATTGGGAATCCACCTGGCTTCCCAGTTGCACGGAACGCAACCGGATTTCTGCGTATTGAAATCGATCCGAGGATTTCCTCGAGATGCCAGAGAGCAAGAGGTTGATTGCTTCAGGATCCGTCAATAACGGTTCGCAGTGATCTGAAAACGGTAGCGAAACCAATTTGGAACCGGTTAACCAGCTGTTCACCTCGCAAAAAACGATTCCATTCGTCAAAGGCTCGCCAGCGTCACACGTAGTGAAAACCCTGGGTTTGTAGCGGTATGTGCGCTCCAATGCTGCCAACCACTCCGTTGTATGAAACACGGAGGATCCAGGATGGGATTCCACAAACGAACTCCAACGCTTATCTTTTTGTGGGTTGATTTCGAAGACCGTCATCGGACGCTCTCGAACTTCCGGGCGCAAGGCACTGCCGACAAGCAACATCCCTGAACTCCACGAAATGCTTAATGTGTTGATTTATCCCAAATGAGGGCGAGCTACCGCACTTCCGACACCAGTGCGGTGGTTGCCGTTACAGTGGATTGCGATGGATTATTTGTCAAGCTCGAATTCCTGATAAAAGCCCTCACGACCACAGGCAAACCGGTTTCTTACGATTCTCCTTATTGTAAAGTTCTTACAGTCACACTCCCGCTGGGCCGAAGCGAGCCATTCTGCAGATGAAGATATAGCTTTCCGGGTCCGGTGAGTCCAAAGGCAACGATCTGTGTCGTCCACCCTCCACCACTCACCACTTGTGGGAACAGTTGTTCCGCGGCGGGGACATAGGCTTCATTCAAGGGTGGAGTCGTCGTCATCAGGAATTCGTCTCGTTCGTTCCATCTCACCCGAAGAGCCGTTACGGCGATAGCTGATGGAGCGGAAAGCCTGATTACTCCCTGGAAGACTTCTGTTATTTCCGGAAAGAGTTCGCGGCTCAATATGGAAATCTGTCCATTGGCCGGCACTGTTAAGGATCTGGTCAATCCCGTTGACGATCCATCCAACCTACTGAGAATCAAGTTAGCGGTAACCGGTGCAGACGCTGGATTGGCGATGGCCAAACCACTCTGAATAGCCCCGGCCGAGATCCCCTCAGTGGTGGACGGGGCTGACTCCATATACAGCTTGTAAGAAGTCCCCAGTGCCTGGGCGGACACGCTGGCTTCGCTCACTGTTATGTTGCCAGGTTTGTGCGAGAAGATAGCCACTGCAGATGGAGCCAGGCCGACTCCTCGTGGGATAATTCGCACAGATCCAGCTTGTGTAGCAGCCCTCACTCCTGCGGTTACGAAGCGAACGGAGCCACGGGGCGGGATAGAATAATCGAACGTCCTGGCCGTTAACGTACTGTTGGAAATACTCACGGTCATTGAAAGGGGCCCACTATCGACCGGCAATCCCTGGCCAAAGAATTGAACAAATCCAACCTGGGGGTCGTTGGTGGGGTTTGTGAGTAGCACTTGGGTGGACCAACCATTACCGTCTGCAAAATGAGGTAGCACCAAACTTCCGGTGACTGCATTTCCAACCGGCCCAACGGGCAATGTAGTTATCAGGAACTCATCGCGTTCGTTATACAACCCTCGCAATGCAATGACTCCAATTGAAAGCGGGGAATTGTGGTTTTGAGGATCGACCGCGGTAAAAGTGAAACTTCCCTTCGCAGATACAGGGCCATTGAACGGAGCTTCGTTTAGAAACTGCGCGCGTTGGGCTCTGGGGCCAAGACTAAGCGTCCCATGTCCGAAGTCGCTGCCGTTGGCATCGCTGAAATAGAAGCGAACTTCTACCGTCCGAGCGGATGGATTCGACAGCGCAACTCCAGTCATCACGCAGACCGGCTGCGGCGGCTGTGGTGTGCGCGGGCAGCTCACACTCGGCGCAGCACTTGTCGTATCTTCGTAGGCGATGCGTCCGGACACCATGGAGGCAGAAGAC
>Ga0137427_10000267_pt1 | contig 28504 bp, 23 predicted proteins | sample EasRivERMZT700_2_FD_102309 | JGI IMG/M metagenome (GOLD analysis project Ga0137427, IMG submission 102309) | Soil microbial communities from meander-bound floodplain in the East River, Colorado, USA - East River MetaG ERMZT700_2 | ecosystem: Environmental > Terrestrial > Soil > Floodplain ...
ACACGAAGAAGCGGCTTAACGAACCCGCTGGATTACTTGATATACCGAGACGGCGGTTCCGGCCAGCGCAAGAATCATCAGTGCGGCAACTGTGTACTGAAAGGCGTCGGACTCCAGCCATACGAGAATCTGTCTTCCATATAAGAGAGCGAGGATGGCTTCGGCGCCGAATCGAACAAACCGCATGGCGCCAAGCGTAATGTAAAACTTGCGCTTGGATATTCCCAGCGCGCCGCCGGTCAATACAAATGGAGTCAGTGGAAACGGTGGTGGAAGGACAGCGGCCAGACCGATCGCCAGCGTCTCGCGATCTTCGAGTCTCTTGCGAACGGTCGCGAGCTTCTTTTTTGAGATCCACCGATCGAGGCCCGCTTCGCCGATCTTCCGTCCCACGAAGTACGTAATGGTCGCTCCGGCCATCGACCCCATCGCCGCCAATAATGGAAACAGCCAGAACCATTCCCGGTACCGAGCCACCATCACAATAACAGCCGTGTCGATTTCGGCCGGCATGAAGAAAAGCATCGAAGAATCGAGGCCGCTGAGTAGAAGAATCCCCCAGGGTGACAAAAAGAATCCGAAGATCGATTGAAAGAAGGCGTGCACGCTCCAGCCGTTGCAAGTCGTTAGCCTTTGAGATTAGCGGTGGAACCTACCCCCTCTCGGCCCCGTCAAGTACTTCTCGTACCTTTCCCAGAAGCGTCTCCGGCGACAAGGGTTTCTGAATGAAGTGAATGATGTCTTTCTGCACGCCGTCGCGTTCGAATTTGTCACGCGGATAACCGGACATGTATACGACCTTAAGGTTGGGCCGAATGCGCCGGACGGCTGAGGCGAGTTGCGGACCGCTTACATGGGGCATAACGACGTCGGTCAGCATCATGTCGATCTGTTGATTGGAGTCTTGCGAGATCTGCACCGCATGACTCTGATCGATCGCCTCCAGAACGAAGTATCCGGCCGACGCAAGCATTGCTCTGACAATGCGTCGAACATCCTCCTGGTCCTCGACAAGAAGGATTCGCTCCGTGCCTCCAGGCGGCCGCCCTGCCTCTTTGATCTCGAGATAATCGATGGGCTCTTCGATTCGCGGCAGCATCAACGTAAACGTCGTGCCCACATGAAGCTCGCTGCTTGCCAGGATGTGCCCGCCCGATTGCCGCACGATGCCATAGACAGTCGAAAGCCCGAGGCCGGTTCCATTCTCTTTGGTCGAGAAGAAAGGCTCAAAGATCTGAGACAGCACCCCCTGACTCATTCCGTGCCCGGTGTCACTCAGATTAAGACATACGTATTCGCCAGGAACGTTGTCCTCCGGTTGCGGGGTCAATGACTTCTCTACTAGTTTCGTTTTCGCTGAGATCGTGACGCGGCCGCCCGACGGCATGGAATCTTTCGCATTCAGTACAAGATTGACGATGACCTGTTCGAGTTGTATCGGGTCAAATCGAATGGCTCCGATGTCCCGCGGCACTTCGATGTTGAGCCTCACATCTTCACCGACGAGCCGCTCCAGCATTTCCTGCATCTCGGCGAGAGCTATGTCTACCCGGATCAGCCGCGGACGAAATATCTGTCCTTTGCTGAAACCCAACAGGTGACGTATCAGGCCTGCGGCTCTTTGGCCCGCGCGCTGAATCCCTTCAATTTCACTTCGAAGACGGTCGTCCACTTTGACGCGGTTCAGGATCATTGAACAGTACCCGTTGATGATGGTCAGCACGTTTCCGAAATCATGAGCGATGCCTCCGGCAAACCTGCCCACGACTTCCATTTTTTGCGCCGTCCGTAGCTGCTCCTGAAGCCGCTTTCGTTCAGTCACATCCCGGCCGACACCCTGGAAACCGATCGCCTTGCCGTTTTCCTTCATGACTCGAGTGCTGTTCTCGAGTGTGAAACGGCTGCCATCCTTCCGGATGATGTCCAACTCATAAACGGTGGTTTCCTGCCCTCCCGAAATTTTCGCTTCGCGCATCTGCCAGGAAATCTGAGCGTGTTCCGGCGCGACGATATCGTCCAGTCGTTTTTCCAGAAGCTCCTCGCGCGTGTAACCGCAAATACTCTCGACCGCCTTATTGACAGACAGGAAGCGCCCATCGAGATCGACGATGTAGACAAAGTCATTGGCGTTTTCAAACAACTCACGGTAACGCACGACCGAGCGGTTCAATTCATCGAGCATCGAGTTGAAGCGACTGGCGAGCTCGGCAATTTCATCGTTCGATAGAATGGGGGCCCGATGTGAAAAATCTCCCTTAAGCACCTTGTCCGTTGCATGGTGCAAAGCCTCAATGGGCTGGGAAATATACCGTCGTGCAAAGACCAGTCCGACGAAGAACAACCCAACCGACAGCGCTCCGATTGAAGCCATGACGGCAAGCATGGTTGTGCGCTGCCTCACGATCCGGCCCGCTACGGTAATCGAAAGAGCTCGCGATGCTCCGATGATGGCGTCTCGATTCGCCGATATCACCTCGTAGGCGGCTTGGGCATCAGCGTCGTCGATCGGCCTTTGAGCAATCGTGAGCAACGGTACTTTCAGCTGTCTCCATTCCCGAAGAACGATACCAGCTTGCTCGCGAATTTCGGCAGGAGGCTCAGGCAATCCCTCGTTCAGTGCCTGAACAGTTTCTTTGGTGCTGGCCGTGAGATCCAGTGCGGGATTCGAGCTGATCGACTCCAATCGTCGCATCAATGTTCTGGTATCGACTTTCCCGGTCGCCTTTACCGTTCGGCCGCCGCTCTCCAAAGCATTAACCAGGCCATCAAAGTCCTCGATGAATCCTCTTTGGAGCTCGCGCAGGCCGTCGTCGCCGTCGCGAATCCGCAGGTTATGGATCTGGAGCTGTTGGAGCAGGCGAACTTCGAGAATGCTGCCGACAAGGAAAACTGCATCAGTCGTTGTTCGGACGAGGAAAACGGTAAACGTGACGATGCCCAGCAGAGAGCCGAGTGTCAGCAATAGAAGGAGCGACGTTACTTTTCGCGCAACAGTCATGCGGCGAAAAGATTAGCTGCAAACTACTTGTTTGACGCAGAATTTTCTTGTAGCGGCGGTCTGTGAAGGTGTGAACCTTCTGTGACCGTCGCTACAACTTAACGCACAATGAATTCTACCAGCGTGGTTCCTGACGTCGAGGAGCCGCTCCACCAGGAGGGCGACGATCAGGCATCGGCTTGGCTTCGTTAACCGTGAGCTTGCGGCCTTCCATGGGAAACTGGTTGAACTGACTTGCGGCGCGTTCGGCTTCCTGCTCAGACGACATCTCCACAAATGCAAATCCGCGGGCGCGACCCGTCTCGACATCGCGCATCACACGAACCGATTCCACACTACCTGCCTGACTGAACAGTTCCTGAAGGTCGGTTTCTTCAACGCGGTATGGCAGGTTTCCAACAAAGAGTCTCTTATTCATTTCTGATCCACTCCCAGACTTTCATTCGCTATCAACCTGTAAGGTCTCCAAACGAACAAAACTGACGACGGTCGTTAACGGTTCCGGTAAATAAAATCAACCCCGCTTCGGCCAGCAGTTCTGGTACCACGCATACTCTTCAATTGAAACCACGGATTGCGTCTAACTTATGGAATAAAAGGGGAAGATATTCCAGCTAGGCAGGGGAGGAAATCCCCAGTTCAAATGCCTCGTGTAGGAGTTGAACGGCGCGCGAAACATCCTTTTGCCTGACGACGATTGACAGGTTCAACTCGGATGAACCCTGCGCGATCATCATGATGTTCATTTCGGCCGTACCAAGCACATTGAATGCGCGGGCGGCCACACCCGGAACGCCTTTGATCCCTTCGCCCACCAGCGCAATGATGGCAATCTCCGTGGCCGACGAAATCCGGTCCACACGCCGCCGCTCGATCTCCAACTGGAACTCGCGTCGCAGCGCGCGAACCGCATGATCTCCATCCTGTTTCCCGACAACGAGCGAGATATGTTGCTCCGAGGATCCCTGCGAAAACATCAGGACACTAATCCTATTGTTCGCTGTCGTACTGAAGACTCTTCCGGCAACGCCCGGCAAACCCATCATGCCGCGGCCCTCTACCGAAACCAGCGTCAGGCCAATTATCGACGTTACGGTTTTGACGCTGTATCGATGCACGGGCGTCTCGGAACTGATGAGCGTTCCGGGAAAATCGGGGTTAAATGTGTTCTTGATGCGGATCGGAATGTTTTCGTCTGCAGCCGGAATGATTGTCTTGGGATGCAGGACTTTCGCGCCGAAAAACGACATTTCGGCTGCCTCTCGATAAGATACGCGTTCCAATACGCGCGCTCCGGGTACCAGCCGCGGATCCGCCGTCATGACGCCATCCACGTCGGTCCAGATCTGAATCTCCGATGCCTTTACACATGAACCCACGATCGTCGCCGAATAGTCCGAACTGCCCCTGCCAAGGGTCATCGTTACACCCTCGGGTGTCGCACAAATGAATCCGGTTACCACCGGAACAACTCCCGACTTCGCGGCTTTGGTCAACTGTCCGCAGCGTTTTCGGGTTTCGTCGAAATCCACCAGCATGAAGTCCGAGTCTTCACTGGTAATGATGATTTCGCGGGCATCGATGGCTTCCGCCTCTACACCCAACGAGCGTAAATAGCGGGCGAAAATCGGAACAATCAACCGCTCCCCAAATGAACCGATCAGATCCCGCGACCTTGTACTCATTTCTCGAAGCAGTGAAACGCCGGTGAATACCTTCTGCATCTCCTCCCAGATTGGCCGTAAGGTCTCCTGAACTTCGGCGCCGATGCGACGATCCTTGAATAGTTCGTTGATAGCGCGGTCGTGTTTCGAGCGGATTTCCCACAGTTTATCGTCGCGATCTCGAGTCTGGCCCTGCACCGCGGCTTCACCGGCCGTCAGCAGCCCATCCGTGATACCTGCCATCGCCGAGAGAATCACGATGGGCTTCGAAGGTAACGACGATTCCACTATTCGAGCAGCCGACGCGATCTGCGTCACTGCACCCACGGAGGTTCCCCCGAACTTCATGACCAACATGCGCAATAGCCTAGCACGGCGTTTCAAGGACCCATTCGTGCATCACTGTAGGCGTGATCTCACAATTCCGTTTCCCTCTCGTTCTCGGATTACTGATTGCTGTCTTCGGCTCAACAGAACACTGTTACGCAGGATCTCGCTCGCCAATCCGCTGGCTGGCTCGCAATGCCGGAAATGGCGTGAACCGTGGATTTCTCGTTCTCGAGGAACATCAGTATTTCATGACACCCTCGAAGACAGGATTCACGCCGCTATTCGGTGGGATGGGCGAAGGCGCGGGGTTAACCGGAGGCCTGGCGTTCAAGAAACCCGTGTTCCACGGGTTTCACGCAATGATCGGTGCGCGTGCGTCATTGCGTTCGTATCAACGATACGAGGTCGGGATATCGAAGGAATCCGACCGTTTCGTGACAGGTCCATCGTTCGCTCTCGACATACTACCCGAGCAGGATTTCTTTGGTGAGGGTCAGTACACGGACATCGATGACCGCAGCACATTCGCGGTCCAGGCAACCAAGCTCAACTGGTTTACCTCTTATAAACAGAAACGCGTCCAGTGGAGTCACATCTTACGCTGGCAACGCTTCGACATCTCCGACGGCAGAGATCCCCGATTCCCAACCACTCAATCGACTTTTCTGCCAGCCGAAGTCAGCGGCGGCTTTGCGGACACGCAGTGGATATCCAATCAGGTGGAAGCGTTCATCGATTTTCGCGATCAGCCGGAAAACACTCGTTCCGGAACCGGCTTCGACGTATCGGCTTCGTTTCAGCATGGCATCGCCAACACCGATACGGACTTTACAACGCTGAGACTCGTAAATTACGCGTATTTACCGCTTCCCACCGAACGGTTTCACATCTTTGCACTGCGTACGGAAGTTATTCGCAATCTTTCGGATGATCCAATCCCTTTTTATATGCAGCCGACGATCGGCGGCAGCGGCACGCTTCGGGGTTTTCGGGAGTACCGGTTCCGCGATCGCGATGCCTTCGCATTGACTGCCGAGTATCGGTACCGTGTGTGGACACACATAGATGCTGTGTTGTTCGCGGATTTCGGACAGGTCTATTCGAACATCGTGAAAGACTTCGGGACAAATGGCCTGGAATCATCCAAGGGATTTGGCTTGCGTCTGCATACACCGAACGGTTTCAACCTTCGCATGAGCGTTGGCACGGGTCGAGAAAACACCCGGCTTTTCGTCAGTCTGGGGCCATCATGGTAACGAAACTTGCTCTCGTGTTTTTGCTAGTGGCAGCCACTGTGGAGATTCCTCGCTTCGGACCGGTCATCTGGGAAGACTCGGACCGTAAATCCATACCTGAACCCAGTGACCGGCAGGTGGCCGAGGTCTGGGACTTCGTCACCCAGACTTTCATCTATCCGGGAGCGCAACTGTTCGACCTGCCACGCAACTTCCGGAAACTTTTGCGGAAGCCCAAGGAAGCGCAGAACACCAACAATCTTGACGAAGTACCGAATTCGTCGTGGTTCACGAACCGGAACTTCCTGTTTCCAATGTCGCATGGCCGGATAGAGAAAGGGCCGGATCAGTCGGCAGGCCCGGAACAAAAGGGAAAATGGACGATCACCAGTTGTAAAACCGCCGGAGTCACCCCCGGCATGCGCATCAAGGACAGCAAGGGGGACACTTACCTGTTGAAATTCGATCCACCTGAACTTCCCGAAATGGCCACGGCCGCGGACGTCATCGGCGCCAAGTTCCTTTACGCGGCAGGCTACAACGTGCCCGAGAACTACATCACTTACTTCGATCGCGACATCCTTGCTGCCAATCCCGAGCTGACCTGCAACATCGATGAACTGCTGAAGAAAGTTGCAGTCAGTCCGGATGAACGTTTGCGCGCGGTTGCCAGCAAGTTCTTATCAGGTAAGCCGAAGGGACCGTTCTCTTATCTCGGCGTTCGTCCCGACGATCCGAACGACAAGATCGACCACGAACATCGAAGAGAGCTCCGCGGGCTACGCGTGATTGCGTCGTTCATCAATCACACGGACGTCAAGGATCTGAACACTCTCGACACATACGTCGAAGAAAACGGCCGGAAGTTCCTCAAGCATCACCTCATCGACTTCGGTGCATCGCTGGGCAGCGCGAGCGTTCGCACGAAAAATGCAATGCACGGACACGAATACCACTTTGATACCGGAGAGGTGATGAAAAGCGGGCTTTCGCTTGGGATTTACCGACGGCCGGGAGAATGTCCCGCCCGAGTGCTCTACCCGTCCATCGGTTACATCGAGGGCTTCGAGCTTGAACCGCAAAACTGGAAACCCAATTACCCCGTCGCCGCATTCGAAAACCTAACGGATCGGGATGCATATTGGAGTGCGAAGATCGTTGCTGCATTCACCGACGAACAGATCGCCGCTGCCGTTGACTCGGGCCAGTATTCGAATCCGGAGGCGCGCCGGTTCCTGATCGACAAACTGATTCAACGACGAAACCGCATCGCCGATTATTGGTTTCGCCGCGTTGCACCGCTGGATCGCTTCGAAGTCGATGCGCGCGGTTTGCGGTTCGATGACCTGGCGGTCCTGTCCGGGCGCGATAAAGCCGGCAACGTTCGCTATCGACTGGAAGTTCGGTCTGAGTACGCTTCCGAAGTTCCGACGGAGTTCAGACCAGGTGCGCCGGTTCAAATACTGCTAACGGACAGTCCAGTTGAAGCTCGTATTACCCGATTCTCGCCGGGTTGGCCGGAACAAAGTGTTTTGGTCTACCTGGCTCGCGTGGAGGGCATTCCGACAGTTGTTGGGATACGGCGATGAACCGATGGCGCCGAATTCTCAATCTCGAGCGGGGTGAAGGACTCACCGCCTTCCTTCTATTCACGTACCTGACATTCACACTGTCACTGTACATCGTCCAGAAGTCTGTACGCGATGCCTTCTTCCTGGACGAATACGGTGCTATGCGACTTCCCTACCTGTATATCGCCGTAGCCCTTCTGATCGGAATCGTCGTGACGATCTACGTCCGGCTTTCATCTCGAGTCGGTCAAACAACGCTGATTTCCGGTACGCTGCTGCTGTTCATGGCAAACGGCGTTTTCCTGTGGTGGACGACGCGGTTTAACTGGCAGCCACTTTCCGTAATCTACTATTTGTGGGCCAATACCTCGGGGATCATTCTGACCGCGCAGGTCTGGACCCTGGCCACAACCATACTTTCGACGCAACAGGCGCGCCGCCTTTTCCCTTTGATCTCGTGCGGCGGAATCCTGGGCAGCACTTTAGGGGGATGGATCGTCGCCACAGGCGCGAAACGCATTGGGACAGAGAACCTGATCCTGATTCCAGTCATTCTCCTGTGTGGATGTTTCGTCATCGTCCAGTGTCTCGGGCCTCTCTACCGGAAGTCGCACCGCGACCTGCTGCGCCTACATAGCCAGCCTCCGGATACGGGAAACGTCGGCGAGGTGTTGAGAGTCACGATGCGTACTCGATACCTGAGGCTGATTGCTACTTTGCTTTCACTTTCCGCGATAGTGACCCTGATGGTCGACTTCCAATTCAAGTATGTCATTCAACAATCCATCCACGACCGTGACGCGCTCGCCTCATTCTTCGGCTCGTTTTACGCGTACGTCGGCTGCTTCTCATTTCTCATTCAGTTCTTCGCCGGCTCACGGATTCTGGAAAGGTACGGACTTCGATTGGCCCTGTTATTCCTGCCGATGACACTACTGGGTGGAACGGCGGCACTGCTGGCGTATCCGACGATGATGTGGACCGGCATTTTCCTCAAAGGCACCGACGGCATATTGCGTGGATCGATCGACAAGTCTACGGTGGAGATGCTCTATGTGCCTGTACCGCAGTCGCTGAAGGTTCAGGTGAAGGCCGTCATCGATATGTTGATCCAGAGGTTCTCGGACGGTGTCGGAGGCTTGCTGCTGCTCGTGATGACGCAGGCACTCGGCTTCGGTTTGTTCGGTGTCGGCGTGCTGAACCTGGTGTTGTTAACGGCGTGGATCTGGATCGCGCGGCAAACGCGACACGAATACCAGGCGGCTGTAGCCGGGGAAATCGAATAACCCGGTCGCCAGGCATAGTCATGGCAGCGTAAAGGCCGTAAGCGTCGTTCCTGAACCCAACATGACGTACTGTTTTCCATCTACCGTGTACGTCACCGCCGACGCGTAAATCGCCGAACCGGTCGGATAATTCCACAGACGCTGGCCCGTTCTTGCATCGACGGCAAAGAAGTTCCCTTCCATGTCGCCGCCGAAAACCAGGCCGGCCGCAGTGGACAGCGTTCCCGCAAACGACGGCCTTTCCGTCCTGAATTCCCATTTACGCGCACCCGACTTCGGATCAATGGCTCGCAACGCTCCGTATCCCGGATCCGACCGCCGAACCGTACCGCCGTCGTAACGCTCCCCTTCAACGTATTCCTGCTCGCGATTGACGTAAGTTCCGCAGGTTTCGCGCGCCGTCACGAAGAACAGGCCGATCTCCGGGTTATATGACGGCGACATGAAGTTCGTCCCGCCGAAGAGGTCCGGACAGGTCAGTGTCCCTTGAGCTGTCGGTTCCGTGTTCGGCAACACGATCGGACGTCCGTCTGCGCCGATTTCCTTCGCCCATGTCTGCCGGATGTATTCCTTGCCAAGCAAAAACTTTCCATTCGTTCTGTCGATCACATAAAAGAAACCGTTCCGATTCGCGACCATCACCACCTTACGCTGTGCGCCATTGAACTCGATGTCCGCCAAAACCGGCACGTGGTTGGAGTCCCAGTCGTGCGTGTCGTGCGGCGTAAATTGAAAATACCAGCGCATTTTGCCGGTGTCGGGATCGATGGCCAGAAGACAATTGGTGTATAGATTGTCGCCTTTGCGAACGTCGCCGAAATAGAGCGGCGACGGGTTTCCAGTATTCCAATACAGAGTGTTGAGTTCGGGATCGTAGCTGCCGGTTACCCAGGTTGGACCGCCGCCATGCAGTGCGGAATCCTTGAGCCATGAATCGCCGCCTGGCTCGTTCGGGAGAGGAACCGTCCATAGGCGCCACGCTTTCTTGCCAGTGTCCGCGTCGAACGCGTCGAGAAATCCGCGGATTCCAAACTCGGCGCCCGCAATTCCGACGATCACCTTATCCTTCACGATGAGCGGTGCGACTGTGGCGGCGTAGCCTTTGCGGTAATCATCGATGACAACGTCATAGACGACGGTGCCCGTCTTGATGTCGAGCGCGACGAGATGCGCATCCAACGTGGTCATCAGCAGTTTGTTGCGATAAATCGCAAGCCCACGATTAACATTGCCGCAGCAGACCTTCAGCCCGGTGGGCAACATGCGTCGATAGCGCCAGATCATCCGGCCCGTCCGTGCGTCGATGGCCCAGGCGTTGTTATCCTGCCCGCTCGTGTAGACAATCCCGTCAATAATGAGTGGCGAGGCCTCCCATTTTCCCAACACCCCGCTTTGGAAAGCCCACACCGCTTTGAGCTGATTAACGTTCGCCGGCGTGATCTGCTTGAGCGGACTGTGACGCTGGCCTGTATAGTCTCCGGAATACATCCGCCATTCGACGGCTGTTTGAAGGAGGAGAAGCGAAAGTAGGAATGTGATCATGCGCGACAGTTTAGGAAGAAAACACAAAAGGCACAAGAAGCACAAAAACAAATTCGGGGTCTGGCACTTGTTTTATCAGCTTTACGTGCCTGACCCCGAATTTGTTTTTGTGCTTCTTGTGCCTCTTGTGGTTTCTTCCTAAATCAACTACAGCCCGAGGTTGAGCCGCAGTTCAGGCACTTGTAACAAGCGCCGTTGCGGACCATCAACGATCCGCATTCGAAGCAGACCGGCGCGTCCCGATCTTCGATATCGACCAGCGCGCCCTTCTTGTGAGTAACGGCCGGCGCAGACGATATTACGAGAGGTGCGTTCTGCACGGTGAGGTTCGTCAAGGGCGGCTCCTCGATCTGCACGCCAAGCGCTCTGGCTTCCTCCGACGGGAGGAACTTCGAAGCCAGGTATCTGAAGATGTAATCCATGATCGACTTGGCGTAAGGCACCTGCGGGTTTGAGGTAAAGCCAGACGGCTCAAAACGAGTGTGACTGAACTTGTCCACGAGCACCTTCAGCGGAACGCCATACTGCAGAGCCATGGAACACGTGGTCGCAAAGCTGTCCATAACACCGGAAAGCGTTGAACCTTCCTTGGCCATGACGATGAAGATCTCTCCGGGTGTCCCATCCTCGTACATACCGATCGTGAGGTATCCTTCGTGTCCGGCAACACCGAACTTGTGCGTAATCGAATGGCGTTCGACCGGAAGGTGCCGCCGTACCGGCCGGTTCTCGACGACGACCGCTCCGGCTTTCTTCTCCGACGCACTCGTGCTCATCGGTTGGATGCGCTTCGAACCATCCCGGTAAACCGCCACAGCCTTCAGGCCGAGACGCCAGCCCTCGATGTAGGCCTGTTCGATTTCTTCGACCGTTACTTCCGACGGCAAATTCACCGTTTTTGAGATGGCGCCGGATATGAAAGGCTGAACGGCGCCCATCATCTTCAGATGTCCCATGTAGTGGATCGAGCGCGATCCGTTCAGCGCCTTGAACGCGCAGTCGAAGACCGGTAGGTGCTCGGAACGGAGACCCGGCGCGCCTTCGATCGTTCCCTTCTCGTTGACGAATTCCACGATCGACTTGACCAGCGGATCGTCATATCCGAGCTTGCGTAGTGCCGGCGGCACGGTGTTGTTGACGATCTTTATAGTGCCACCGCCAACCAGTTTCTTGTACTTCACGAGCGCGAGATCCGGTTCGATACCGGTGGTATCGCAGTCCATCATGAAACCGATCGTACCGGTTGGCGCCAGGACGGACGCCTGGGCATTGCGATAACCATGAAGCTCTCCCATGTCCACGGCATCGGACCAGATTTGCCAGGCAGCGTCGGACATCTCGCCCGGGATGTTTGAGCGATTGATTTTCTTCACCGAGTCGCGATGCATGCGCATCACGTCGAGAAACGGTTTTCGATTGATCTCGAACCCGTCGCATGGCCCCATCTCGCCCGCGATCTTCGCGGACTGGAGGTAGGCTTCGCCGGTCATCATGGCGGTGATCGCCGCTGCGTAATCGCGGCCATAATCGCTGTCATATGGAATCGCCTGAGCCATCAGCAAGGCGCCAAGGTTGGCGTAGCCGAGGCCCAGCGGCCGATAGGCGAACGAATTGATTTCGATCTTCTTGGTCGGATAGCTTGCGAATCCGACAATGATTTCCTGCGCGGTGATCGTGACGTCAACGGCCTTGCGGAATGACTCGATATCGAAGCGTCCGTTGCGATCCATGAACTTCAGCAGGTTCAGCGAAGCGAGATTGCAGGCAGAGTCGTCGAGGAACATGTACTCCGAGCATGGATTCGAGGCGTTGATGGGAGCCGTGTTTTTCGACGTGTGCCATCGGTTCACCGTCGTGTCGTACTGCATTCCGGGATCGCCGCAGATGTAGGCGGAGTCTGCGATCTGCCGCATGAGGTCCTTCGCCTTGTGCGTGTCAACGACGCCGCCACCCACGATCGCGTGTGTGCGCCATTCCCTGTCATTGACCACTGCCTCCATAAACTCGTCAGTCACGCGCACGCTGTGATTCGCGTTCTGGAAGAAGATCGATGAGTACGCTTCACCGTCAACGCCGCCGCCATAACCATTATCGAGCAGGACCCAGGCTTTCTTTTCCTCGTTCGACTTGCTGTTGATGAATTCGACGATGTCCGGATGGCTTACGTTCAGGATAACCATCTTCGCGGCTCGGCGCGTCTTGCCACCAGACTTGATGACGCCGGCAAATGCATCGAATCCTCGCATGAACGACACAGGACCGGAAGCGATGCCTCCACCGGAGAGCTTCTCTCTTGAAGAGCGGATCGGGGAAAGGTTGCTGCCGGTGCCGGAGCCCCACTTGAACAACATGCCTTCAGTCTTCGCCAGATCGAGAATCGACGACATGGTGTCGTCGACGGAATTGATGAAACACGCCGAGCACTGGGGCTTCACTTCAACGCCGCAGTTGAACCAAACAGGCGAGTTGAACGCCATCATCTGATTCACGAGCAAGTGCGCCAATTCGTCGTGGAAAACCGCGGCGTCCTGTTCGCCGGCGAAGTAACCGCCTTCAATTCCCCAACGAGTGATCGTCGACGCCACGCGACCGATCAACTGCCGAACACTCGTTTCACGCTCCGGCGTTCCGATCGTGCCGTGAAAATACTTCGATGCGACGATATTCGTCGCCGTCATCGACCAGCCTTTGGGCACTTCGACGTTTTTCTGTTCGAAAATGACCTCGCCGGATTCGCTGGTGATTGCTGCTGTTCGATATTCCCATTCGACCGTGTCGTAAGGCGAGATGCCCTCTCGCGTCAGATACCGTCGAAACTCAAGGCCCCTTTGGGTCTTGGTCAAATGCCCGTTGCCGCCGCCTGCTCTTGCCTTGGATTCCAGGACTTCCTCTTTCATTGACCCTCCCCGCTGTTTTCGAAATGCGTCGACTCTTTTATTAGAGTGCCAGGATGTTTGTCAAACAATATCTTGGGCTCAAACATAATTAAACCACAATATATAGACTGTTGTTTGGGGAAACTTCCAAAAGACGAATGTCGGGAGGTTATGACGGCCGAAAGACAACTTAGGTCCAATTGCTCAACCCAAACTCAATTTCCTACTGTAGGAGCAACCCCGATTCATAATCTCTGCACTGCCGATGTTCAGTTCGACCGGCGCATGCTAGCATTCGCACCGGCGAAATGAGGACCAGCCCAAAATGAATGCCGTGCACCTTTGGAAATGCGACTGCGGAAAACGGTTCAAAGTAATCACCGAGACTCATCTGGAACAACCGAACACGCAAAGTTCGGTGACATGTCCGGACTGCCAGAAGCATGTTTCGATCGACGGCAAGCTCCTCAATATCCAGGTGCAGGGTAAGAATGAAGAGTCCTGGAAGACTCTGCTTACGTAAGACCAGAACGGATCCGACAAATCCGCAAATCCACAAATCCCAAATCCGAGAAGAATCCTGACTTCAGCCTTCTTTTCGGATTTGGGATTTGGGATTTGTGGATTTTGCGGATTTGTCAGATCCGTTTCCCCTCAGCCCACTTTAGGCAGAACTTATCCTTACGATAAGAATAATATGTTGGACTAGTGTCGACTGGAGGAATCAAACTTCCACGATCAATCTTTCCGAGAAAGGAACCTGAATCTTATGGCCGAATTGAAAGGAACCAGGACCCATCGAAATCTGAAGGACGCGTTTGCCGGCGAGTCTATGGCGAATCGACGCTACCTCTATTTCGCTAAGGTTGCGGATGTAGAAGGGTATCCCGAGATCGCCGGAAATTTTCGCGATACCGCAGAGGGTGAGACCGGCCACGCTCACGGTCACCTGGACTATCTGAAGAAAGTCGGCGATCCCGCTACCGACCAGCCTTTCGGCGACACCGTGCTCAACCTGAAGTCCGCAGTTCACGGCGAAACCCACGAGTACACCGACATGTATCCGGGCATGGCCAAAGCGGCGCGTGAAGAAGGATTCGCGGAAATTGCCGACTGGTTCGAGACTTTGGCAAAGGCCGAAAAGTCCCATGCCGGCAGGTTCGGCAATCTTCTGAAGTCGATCAGCTAACGCGGCGGTGGACCAGCACAAAAACATTGCCTATCAGCCGACCGACGGACTTTCGTACGATCCGGCGGAGCCAAAATACTGGGATCCTGCTGCGCTGGAGAAAGAGATCCAGCGGACGTTCGAGATCTGTCACGGCTGCCGGCTTTGCTTCAAGTACTGTGACAGCTTTCCCACTTTGTTTTCGCTCCTCGATCAAAACTATGATGGCGACGTCCGCCGGATCACCGCCGGCGACACCGAAAAGGTCATGGACTCGTGCTTTCAGTGCAAGCTGTGCGAGGTCCAATGCCCTTACACCGAACGCGACGGTCATGAATTCAAACTCGATTTTCCGCGACTGGTCCACCGTTTCGTGGCACAACGCGCACGGCGTGAGGGATTCGAGCTACGGGATCGCGTATTAGGCGATCCCGATCGCGCGGCGTGGATGGCGCGCGCCAGCCTCGGCATCGCCAATATCGCCAATCGCGTTCGACTGCATCGCATCTTTCTCGAAAAGGTTCTCGGAATTCATCGCGACAAGCGGTTGCCCGATTTTGCAGCCAGCACGTTTGAAAACTGGGCCGCCCGCTCCAACAAAATCAAGAAACCCGGCGAGGCGGAAGTGGTCGTCTTCCAAACATGCTATGTCCAGAACAATGAGCCTCAAATCGGTCGCGACACGGTGGAAGTACTGGAGCGTAACGGCGTAAACGTCGGCTGCGTTCGAGGTCTGCAGTGTTGCGGCATGCCCGCGTGGGAGCGCGGCGATCTGGATTCGCTTCGACGTCAGGCGCGTTCCAACATTGAAGTCCTGCTGCCATTTGTCGAGAAGGGCGCAAAGATCGTCGCCATCAATCCCACCTGTTCGATGATGCTGCGCAGAGAACATTCCACACTGGTCGCATCGGAGGATCGATCGGCAGCCGAGAAGATCGCAGCCGCAGTTATGGATCCCAGCGAGTTCCTGTGGTCCATTCGCAACGAACCTCGATTCAACACCAGTTTCCGCAGTACTCCCGGCAAAACTGTCGGCTATCACGCTCCATGCCATCTCCGTGCTCAAGCCGTGGGTTTCAAAGGCAGGGATCTGCTGCGCAAGATTCCCGGGGTCAACCCGACAACTGTCATGGAATGCTGCGGCCATGACGGAACGTATGCCATGACCGTCGAGGGATTCGAACCGTCGAAACGCATCGGCAAAAAAGCGTTCGACGAAATGAAAGACAGTGCTTCTGAAATCTGGGCCACGGATTGTCCTCTGGCTGCGCTGCAATTCGAGCAGCATGCTGGAGTGAAGCCGATGCATCCCATGAGCATTCTGGCTCGCGCTTACCGCGAGGATGGATTCAAGCAGAAGGTGCGCTCCGAATGAAGCTCGTCGAACGACGCGAGATCGTGGACTTCGCGACATATGAAGACGGACGGAACGCCTTCCGCTCCGAAGTGCTGCAACTCAAGGCGGTACGCCGGATTCATATTGGTGAATACATCACCCTGCTGTTCGAAAATCACGAGACCGTTCGCTATCAGATTCAGGAGATGATTCGCACGGAACGGATCGTTCGTGAATCCGATATCCAGCACGAGATCGATACCTATAACGAGCTGCTCGGCCGAACCGGTGAACTGGGCTGCACGATGCTGATCGAGATCGAAGATCCCGGCATTCGGGATCAACGACTGCAACAGTGGTGGAATCTTCCCGAAAGAATTTATTTAGGCCTCGACGGAGGAACACGCATTCCGGCCACGCTCGATGAAAGACAACGCGGGAGCGGCCGGCTGAGCTCGGTTCAGTACCTCAAGTTCGATACCAATGGAGTCGTTCCCACTTCAATAGGGATCGATCTGCCCGATCTGAAGGCCGAGGTGACGTTAACGACCGAACAACGCCAAGCACTCGCCACCGACCTTAAGTAGAAACCGGAAATTGGACGAATCCTGCACCTCAAATCCGAAATCCCGAAATCTCAAAATGGACAATCCGACCCCCCCCCTGCCGCTCCGGCCTGCGGCTTCGCGGCTGTCCCTCACGGATTGTTCATTTTGAGATTTCGGGATTTCGGATTTGAGGTGCAGGATTCGTCCAATTTCCGATTCTCCTGCCCCCGTGCTTATTCACGTGCTCTCCGCCCCTGAAGGCGGCTCAGGTGACGCTGCGCCTCAACCACGATATCGAAGGGCTTTTCCACGGTGCGGCCACAGTGACGTTCCAGAAACTCACGCGCCTTCGACGTGAATGCCCCACCGGTCATGAACACCACCCTGTTCAGCATGGCGGGATCGCGGCGCTCCAGTGCATCCGCGAAATCCATGCCGGTCGTGCCTTTCATCATAACGTCGCAAAAGATGAGATCGATTGCCGCCACATTGTTTAACAGCCGCTCAAGTGCGCGCGCACCATCCTGTTCATGTTCGACGTCGTATCCGCACTGCGTGAGTTGTGCCTGAAGGACTTCAGCGACGAGCTCGTCGTCGTCGATGATCAGAATGCGGCGAGTTTGTCCGCGCTCCGGGGATGAACGCCCCACATCCGAACCCGATCGAGCTTCATCGACCGAAGTTCGAGTGATCGGCAGTTCAACCCGGAACAACGCGCCTCCGCCCTTTCGATCACCCACGGTCACTTCGCCACCCAGCGTACGGACGATATTGCGACAAACGAACAATCCGAGTCCGGCACCTTCCCCAATCTCCTTGGTGGATACAAAAGGATCGAAAATGCGGTCACGGTCTTCCGGAGACACGCCGGGACCGCTGTCAGCCACTTCAATGACTACCCGATCGGCTTGTTTGGAGGTGCGAATCGAAATCTGGTTATCCTGAGCGCGTCCGTTGGACATCGCCTGAATGGCGTTGACGGCAAGATTCAATACAACCTGAACGAGTCGTGCCTGGCTTCCCAGCACAGCGGGAGTTTCTTCGAGTTCGACCTTGAGCCGGGCGCAGGCCTCAATTTCCTTCTGGACAAGCTGCAAGACCGAACGAACGACGGCCCTGACGTCAACGGGTACGGCCTCGTTCATTTCGGCTCGACTGAACGTTCTCAGTTCACGAGTGATGTTCGCGATGCGTTCCGTGCCGGTGCGTACCGGCTCGATCATTTCGCTCATGCTCTGCGCCAGATCCTGCAGATCTTTGCGCTTCAGATCCCCAGTTCCTGACACCCGACGGCTGAATTCATCGATTGCGGCCTGCAGGCTGTCCGCGTGCCCCTTCATATAGGTAAGAGGGTTGTTGATTTCGTGAGCCACGCTGGCGGCCAGTGTACCCATCGCAATGACACGGTCGTTTTGGATGGCAGTCGCCTGAAGCCTTCGAATCTCGCTGACATCGTGGGAAAGCCCGATTACACCGATAACCGTGCCGAAAGCGTTGCGCATTGGCGTGAGCCACGTATCGTAAATGACGTTACCCACATGAACCGTATACCTGAACGATTCCCCCGCAAGTCCGCGTCGCACATACCCGGTAATCGTGGGATGGTCCTTGTAGAGTTCAAATAAGTTCGCACCGACGAGCTGGCCGGACTCAACACCCATCGCGGTAAGACCGGCTCCCTCAGACAATGTGACGACGCCGTCCTGATCCGTCGACCAGATCGCAATGGGAGCATGATCGACAGCGAGCGCCAGGCGCGCCTCGGTCTGAGCGCGAACCCTCTCAGCCTCGACCTCTTTGGTGATGTCGATAAACGCGATTACCACATTTGAGAGTTGGTTGTTGCGGTCGAAACTCGGAAAGCCGAAGGCCCGAATGTTAACCTTTTGGCCATCGGGCCGATGAATCACGAGATCGTCAATCGAAACAGGTTCTCCGGTCGCCGCGACGAGTGAAAACGGAAGACTCTCGGGTCGATACGGGTTCCCGCACCGGTCGAAGATTCCATACGTCGCGGGCGCCTGCCCGATTGAGGCGCTTGCCACGGCGTCCATGCCCATGATTACTTTGAAGACGGGATTCACATAAACCACACGCCCATCCGGAATTCTTCCAACCCAGACCCCGATTGGCAGGGCCTCTAATATCCACGTCAGATCGGCCATCCCTCTCCATGTACCCCCAGTTCGCGCATTGTACCTGATCGCAAAAGACTCAGCCCCCCTCGGCTGAGAATTGAAAACTGATTATTGAATATTGTCTATTGGCAGATCGGGATTCGGGGTCTGGCACTTGGTTTAACAGCTTTACGTGCCTGACCCCGAATTCCATTGGTCAATAGACAATATTCAATAATCAATCGAATTCGTCGGTGTTGCACCACGGCCGCCGCCCGAAACCTGGAAGTCCGGAGCAAGGTCGCACACTTTAGGGGCGTTATCCGGACCTGCAGTCAACTGGGCGTAAAGCGAAAGGGATGACATCAACAACACGACGGCCGTTAAGCAAGCAATTCTCTTCATCTGTTTCTCCTATGAATTATGAGTCGTGAACGATTGAATTTGAGTTACCTCACCCTGAGATGGGAGAGGGCGTTCAGGTGAAGCCGGATCGCGGGTAAAACCACATCGTGCCCAATGGTAAGCGCGTCGGTCGTGGGTCGTCAATATCGACGCTGATTAACACGTGCGATGACCTGAATTCGCGGGGTCTGGTAAACTTCAATTGAATTATGGGAAAAAAAGCTAAAGCTCGAAGAGTATCGAATGCTCCGGTTAGGGTGGTTGCAGCAAAACCGCCGGAACGGCCGGCGCCGAACTGGCCATTGTTGGCGCTGAGCGCAATCGGTGTAGTGCTGGCAGGGTACCTGACGTGGACTTCCTGGGCCGGAGTCTCCGTTCGTGGTTGCGGCGTCGGCAGTGCATGCGATGTGGTTCTCACGAGCAGTTGGGCGAGACTCTTCGGCGTGCCGACCGCCTTTTGGGGTTTGCTCACTTATCTCGCTCTTGCGGCGACATCCTTCATTCGCAGGGTCGATTGGCATTGGTTTGTCGCGTGGCCCGTAGCGCTCTTCGGCACCCTCTACAGCGCTTATCTGACCATAATATCTCTGACTGTTCTCGATGCCGCATGCCCGTACTGTCTGACTTCATTGACACTCATGACAGCCACGCTGGCTCTGCTGACTTATCAGCGTCCCACGATCCTGACAAACTTCTCCTGGACTCGCTGGTTGTCGAAGACCGTTCCCGTTGCGGCAGCGATCATCCTTGTCGTTCACCTCCAGTACGCCGGCGTCTTTGGTGAAGCGCCTCAAGGAGAGGACCCGATGGCGCGCGGTCTTGCCGAACACCTGACGAAAATCGGAGCAAAGTTCTACGGTGCATCGTGGTGCCCTCACTGTCAGGATCAGAAGAAGCTTTTCGGGACATCAGCAAATAGGCTTCCCTACATCGAGTGCAGTCCGTCTGGACGCACCGGACCGCCGGCCGCTGCTTGTAGTGAGAACAACATCAACTCGTTTCCGACGTGGATTATTCAGGGAAATCGGATCGAGGACGTCCTGACCTTAAATCGACTGGCGGAGGCTGCAGGCTATGAGCACAACCAATAAGATTCGTCTCACCGAATTCAGTCACGGAGGCGGCTGTGGCTGCAAGATCGCGCCTGCGGTACTGTCCGAAATCCTTGCCGCAACGCCACTGCGTTCACTGCCACAGAATTTGCTGGTGGGCACGGAGACTTCCGACGATGCGGCCGTGTATAAACTCAATGACACGCAAGCCATCGTCGCGACCACAGACTTCTTCACGCCAATTGTCGATGATCCTGTCGACTTCGGACGCATCGCGGCCACCAACGCCATTTCCGATGTCTACGCTATGGGAGCCCGACCGATATTCGCACTCGCCGTAGTTGGTATGCCGCTGCAAAAACTACCCGTCGAAGTGATCCGGCAAATTGTGTCGGGCGGCGAGTCCGTGTGTGCACAGGCAGGTATACCGGTCGCGGGGGGGCACTCGATCGATACCCTCGAACCAATTTATGGACTGGCCGTGCTGGGTATCGTGCATCCCGAGAAAGTCAAAACCAATCGTTCTGCAAAAGCAGGCGACGTGCTGATCCTCGGAAAGCCGCTCGGGGTCGGCATCCTGTCCGCTGCGTTGAAGAGAGGTCAACTTTCCGATTCCGGCTACGCCACGCTTGTTGAATGGACGACCAAACTCAACACGCCCGGAGAACAATTCGCCGAGATGCCTGGAGTCCACGCACTCACGGACGTCACGGGTTTTGGCCTCGCTGGACACCTTCTTGAAATCCTGCGCGGTTCGAAACTTGGCGCCGAAGTCGCATTCGACGACATTCCCGTCATTGACGAAGCGCTGGAGTGGATCAAACGTGGCGTGGTGACCGGCGCTTCAGATCGAAACTGGAAAGGATATGGAACCGACGTGTCACTGCCCGTGGATTTCCCTGATTGGAGACAGAAACTGCTGAGTGATCCTCAAACCAGCGGCGGGCTTCTGGTGTCGTGTGCGCCGGTTACGGTGGATGCCGTGCTGCAGGAGTTTAGACAACAGGGGTTTCACCAAGCCGCTGTGATCGGAAGAATGGTGACGGGTCCACCCCGACTCATGGTTGTCTAAGAAAGGGAAAAGGAAATCGGAGATTGGACGAGTCCTGCAGCTCAAAACCGAAATCCCGAAATCTCAAATCGGACGAAATTCCGGGTCAGGCGCCGAAAGCTGATGAAACAAGCGCCTGACCCCATTTTGTCCAAATTGAGATTTCGGGATTTCGGTTTTGAGCTGCAGGATTCGTCCAATCTCCGATTTCCCGCCTTCTTAACTCCCTCACGCCACCAGTCCCGTCTTGATGGCGTACCTGGTGAGCTCCGAGTTGTTCTTCAACCTCAACTTCTCAAGAACCCTCACCCGATACGTACTCACCGTTTTGATGCTCAGCTTCAGATCCAACGCGATTTCGCTGACAGTGCCTCCCGACGCGAGCATGCAGAGAACCTGGAATTCACGATCCGAAAGGATCTCATGAGGTGGCCGGTCCAGATCGGTTTGCAGATGGAACGCCAGCCGCTCGGCCAGCGCCGCGCTGACGTATTTGCCGCCACGCACGACTTTACGAATCGCCGTGACGAGATTCGTGGGGGTACTCTCTTTGTTGAGGTAACCTGACGCGCCGGCTCGCAGCATCCGGACGGCGTATTCGTCCTCAGCATGCATGCTGAGAATGAGCACGGGCAGCCTCGGTTGCTCCTGCCGTATTTGTTTCAAAACTTCCAGGCCGTTTCGTTTTGGAAGCGTAATGTCGAGAAGCACGACATCGCACGGATGAGTCCGGACGGCATTGAGTGCTTCCTCACCGTCGCCGGCTTCCGCTGCGACGCACAGTTCATTGCTTTCGGTGATGATCCGCTTCAGACCCTCACGCACGACTGGATGGTCATCGACGACAACAACTCTTAACATGGATCAACGCCTTTCCGAACGATGCGGTTAAAATTTAGAATCGATGCAGAAAGTATAGCCCTCTGCAAGCTGGCTTCGATCGAATCTTTTCTTTTAAGTTCAGGATTCCGTAATCCGGGCGCCCTCGGTAGGTATTTTTACGGACACTCGGGTTCCTCCCGCGTCCAGAGGCTCTATGACAAACCTGCCGTCCTCTCGTGTGATTCTCTCGCGCATGCCCGTCAGGCCGAGCGAGGCCGGACTCCCCACATCGTTGCGCCGGATACCGACACCGTTGTCCTCGATCCGAACAAAGACCTCACCATCTCGAGCGTCGAGCATGAAAGAAACCACGGAGGCTCGCGCGTGACGCGCGACATTCGTCAGTGCTTCCTGGACCACGCGAAACACAGCGGTGGAACGCTCTCTGCTGAGCATGACCTCGGCTTGTCGAATGTCGACGTGGCAGCGAATTCCGAACTGTTTCTCGAATTCCGCCAGTTGCCACTCGATCGCCGGCACCAGGCCGAGTTCCAGCAACACCGGCGGACCTAACTCCGATGTAATGCGACGAACGGTCTGGAACATTTGATCGAGCGCTTGATCCATGCACTCCGCGCGCTCAAGGATTGCCGCCTGTCTCCTGGACACGCGCCCTTTGACCCACGCTAAATCCATTTTCAGGACCGTCAGGAGTTGGCCCAACTGATCGTGGATCTCGCGACCGATCCGGGTGCGCTCTTCCTCACGAATCTGTTCCGTACGAGCGGAGAGTCCTCCAAGCCGGTCGGCTCGCCGGACCAATTCCGTCTCGGACAATTTTTGATCGGAAATATCGCGGACCAGGAGAAAAAGTGCAGGAGCGGGAGGCGGTTCCATCATTGGTACGACATCCAGCCGGCAAAAGCGGAGATCGTACCAACATTTATCTTCCATATGCCCCTCGAAGTGCACCTCGCAACTCGACGCTGCGCCGGTTCGCAAGGCCTTCACAAAACATTGCCGTGCTGCTCCACGATCGTCCACCGGGATGAGATCGAAAACCTCCAGACCAAGTAAATCGGAAGCGAAATTCCCAAGCCACGAGCGGTTGGCAAAAGTAATTCTGCCGTCGGTGGTCAGCAGGATAATTGTGTCGGGCATTCCCTGGACCAACGCCTGCCACGATTCGAGGCTCTTTTGCAGATTCAATTCGACCGACTTCGCATCACTCCGATCGATCGCCCGGTCAACAACCGGCGAGTTCATTGAATACTTTTTGGAGCGCGCTTTATCACGAAGGACGTTTCGCATTTCGTTTCATCATACGCCCGGTAGATATCCGGTTTTTGTAGTCCCTATCCGACAAAATCAATTCAAAATGCCCCTGATCCGAGCGATTCCCTGACGCGCCGGCGTGTAGTCCGGATTCTGTTCGAGAGCCTTCCTGAACTCGTCTCGAGCATGGAGCCACTCATGCTTGGCTTCATATACGCGGCCGAGATTCATGTGCGGATAACAGTAACTTTCGTAGCGTGGGGCTCGAAGGGCACTCTCTAACCAGGGGATGGCTTCGTCGAGTTGCCCCTTCTGAATCAAGTAAGCACCGATGTCGTTGTAGGGATTACCAAATGTTGGATCGACTTCGATCGCCCGGCGACATTCGGCAATCGCTTCATTTGTCCGGCCCATCATGGAATAGGTCCAACCCAGAAACGTATGGGCTTCCGCCGTCGGAAAACTCTCGATCGACTTCTTGTAGAGCTCAACCGCTTCCGGAAACTGTCCCTTCATCTGAAGGCGGTACGCCTCCTGAAAAAACCGGTCCGCCAGATGTTTTCTCGTTTCGTCATCCATAGGCGAAGGGTCTGGGATAGCCTTAGGGTCTGGCGCAGGTTTTATCCGCATAACGCGCCTGACCCCGAAATTTATCTACACGAAGTCCAAAGGTACCGGCTTGGGGATGATTCCTTTTTGATGCGCTTCATCGAGTAGACGCCGAACAGCTTCACGTCCTTCCGAACCGTAATCCAGCGTCAGTTCGTTTACGTACATACCGATGAAACGGTCGGCCTTCTGGGTATCGAGGCCGCGTGAAAACTGCATCGCGTAGGTCATGGCTTCCTCGCGATGATCGAGGCCATACTGAATACTCTTTCGGATGTCCTGACCGACACTCTCCATGAGGTCCTGCCCAAGATTGCGCTTTATGACGTTTCCGCCAAGGGGAAGGGGCAATCCCGTTCGTTCGAGCCACCATTCACCAAGATCGAGGACCTTGTGCATTCCGATCTCGCGGTACGTGAGTTGTCCCTCGTGAATGAGAAGCCCGGCCTCGTACTTCCCTTTCTGAATCTCGTCGAGGATCTTGTCGAATGGAACCACTTCATACTTCACATTAGGCTCAAACAGCCGCAGCGCAAGAAAGGCCGTCGTGAGCGTTCCGGGAATCGCCACAACTTTGTCGGCTATCGATCTCGCATTCATCGTTCGCGACGACACAACGATTGGACCGTAGTTGCGGCCCATACTCGCGCCGCAGGACATTAAAGCGTACTTATCCGAGAGGTAGGCGTAGGCATGAAACGACACCGCGGATACTTCGTATTCGCCTTCGAGCGCCTTGCGGTTCAATGTTTCAATGTCATTCAGTAAATGAACATAGTTTCGATCGCCAGTATCGATCTTGCGCGTGGCCAGAGCGTAAAACATGAATGCGTCGTCGGAGTCGGGACTATGAGCAACACGAATATCTCTCTTCATAAATTAGAAACTCATTACGGTTAGGAGGGGCAATTCGCTATCTGTCACCATTTGTTACGGGACAGAAAACTCTTTGGTACCTCCCATAGCATCGCACGAGGGGAATACCTCAGACTGTCGTGAATAAAGCACACATGACTGCACCAGCATTGATCACATGAAATCCGATGCGGCTCCTCACGACGCGCCGGCGTTTCCCAGAAGATTTTGAAATTCATGTCATGGTCTCTCAGATTTCCAAGAGGCTTTCGCAACTCGCAGGCTCGCACCCGCCCATCAAAGTCGATCACTGCTGACGTTTCTCCGGCCGTACAAGGCATTGGCCAGCGAGCGCGAGTCTCGAGGTTCTCAAACTGAGTTCGGTGATGAAAGGTCAAGGTACCGACGTATGCAATCTTCTTGAGCCACTTCGTCAGCCGATTGCCGCCGAACAACTTATCCGCATACCGCCATTGAATCTCAGCAATCCTTGGATAAATCCGGCGTAACGCTTCCTTTTGCAGTTCCTTCAAACCGGGGTCTTTCGCATCGCCGCGGATGAGATTGAAGTAGTGCGCGTCCACCATCCTCTCTGACTGAATCCATTCGGCGAGCGGGATGATTTCATCAAGATTATCCCGGGTGACCACCGTGTTGAACTGGGCCCGAAAGCGCTGGCCATACTTCAGCCTCAGTCGCCGCAAACCGCGAGCGCTTTCCAGCGCTCTGTCGAAATTTCCGGGGACTCCCCGCATTGCATCGTGCGAGTCGCGCAAACCGTCGAGAGCTATATTGATGTGCAATTCCAAAAATGGATTGGCAGCAAGACAATGCTCCGCGACCTCGAAGATTCTCTGCGGTTTCAACCCGTTCGTCGGCAGGTTGACATGGCTCACGCCGTTATTACGAACGAACAGGTCGATGATCTCAGGTAATTCGCGCCGCAGCGTCGGCTCGCCGCCGCTGAACCAAAGATCGGTGAACGACGGAGTGGTTTCCGATAGTCGAACGATCTCGTCCCAGGAAAGATCGCCTTTCTGGTTCAGCTCATCCCAATAAAAACAGGTCTCGCACGTGGCATTACAGTGCGAGGTAACGAAGAAGATGACAGTGTTCAGCTTGCGCCTGCGGATGAGCGGCGGACGCGCGTCTCGTTTGGAGAAATCAATCTGTAGTGAATCTGTCGCCATTGGATGTCGGACGTCAGCGCCGAAACGATCATATTGTATTGGAACAGAAGCGCGACGACCGGAGATAACAGGATATAAAACCACGCGAAGCGCGACAAGGAAGGATCTTTCAGAACATTTATTACCGCGGCAAACCGTATCGCGGAGCGGACACTCGACAACAGGTAAATCGCCAGCCAAAGCGCACCGGCGACGGGATTGGTGGCCAGGAGCAGCGTGAGCCATACAAAAGCAGCGTTGAAAACAGTCTGTGCGAAGAAACCGATACGCCAAAGCCGCGGGTGATAGACGCGCGTGATGATGATCTGTCGCGTCGTGAACTCGAAAAGCTCAGGCCAGGTGCACGCGCCGTAGGTTCGCATCAGACAGGACGGAACAAACTGGATCTTCACTGCGGCCCGCTCGGCAGCGCGCGTCACCGCATAATCGTCGCTCACCGCACCCCGCCAAGCATTGAGGACACCAATGCGTTCAAAGGTTTCACGCCGCAGCGCCATCGAGCCTCCCCAGGCGAAGTTGCGATGATGGTCGCCGAGCATGCCGACGATGGTGGCATTCCAGGCGGAGCGAAGCAGCGTTGGAAGATGGAAACGGTCGGCAATGTACCAGCGATAGCCCGTGCTCACCGCAGCTTCGCCGGTCAACAAAGGTGCAGTCAGATCGCTCAGCCAATGCCGGGTGAACCGGGCGTCCGAATCACAGAAGACGTAAATGCCGGCGTCACGACCCACATTCTCCACGGCGTAGCGCAGGTTATGAACCTTCTGACCGCAGTCCGCGGAGGGACCGGCCACCAGAACGTGCGGAACACCTATGGTTTTCAGCTTGGCGAACGCTTCGTCGGTTACCGACTCGACGATGAAATAAACGTCGAACGAGGGGAAATCCTGATCGAGAATCGACCTGATGTTTTTCTCGAACTCTGGATCAATGCCCTTACAAGGACAAAAGACTAGAACCCGGCGGTCATAGACCGCCGCTACAGACGCTTCCCTGTAGCGGCGGTCTAGGACCGCCGACTGCTTTCGCATGTATCTCGCGGCACGATAACCATCAATCAGCGTGATGATCCCCTGGATTATCGCCAGGCCGGAAAGGATGTAGAGAAAACTCACCGTGTTCCCCTCCAGAAACAGGGCATTAACATACCTGAGTCAACCGGCGGAGGAATCGGAGATTGGACGAATCCTGCATTGCTAAACATTGCTAAACCGAAATCCCGAAATCTCAAAATGGACGGAGCTTACCCCTGCTCTTTGGGCGCGACCCGTCCGATTTGAGGATCTCCGATTCCTCCACCGGGTGACTCAGGTATGTTAATGCCCTGTTCCAGGAGGGGAGTTTGTTCAAACTGACTAACTATCGTGTTCGGAGCGCCGCTCCGATTCCACCGGCGGTTTATCCTCGAGAGGAAGCAACGCAGGCGGATGGAACGCTCAACACCCAGGCGGTACCTTGGAGAGGACTGTAAAGAAGTAACCGATCTGCCCGAAGACCTGCTTGAACCACTGAATCATGCTGGGATTGTAGCCCAGAGGCGCTCGATGAACCAGCCCGGATTCACCGAGAACCCTTTCCGAAGCAGGCGTGGCCGCTTCACAGCAATCCTCATGCATTCTCCGAGAAGACGTTTTTTCGCCCAACGGCGCGACCGTTCCAACTCGTAGGCCTGCCGGATCTCGGCATACGTTCTGCGTTTTTCGAACCCGCGGGCGATCAGTCGCGCTGCAGTCATGCCTGTATCGAGTGCGTGATGCATCCCTTCACCGCAAAAAGGATCGATCATGCCGGCAGCGTCGCCGATGGCGATGAAGTCTCCGGGAACATGCTCGTAGGTTATCGGACCCGTCACAAGACAGTTGGGCTTGGCGACATAGCGACCCAGCGCGTCCTTATTTATGAGGAAACAGAAATTCGAGCGGGATTGCTCGACAGTGACCGCCCCGCCATAGCCATCCGGAAAAAACCAAAAATCGAGGCCGGATCCCCGGGTCGAGTCTTCGTAGTACTGAAGACCAAACTCGGACGCCGGGAGCCGGCGCGTGAAACGACTAAGTTTTCCGGCCGCGTCCACCAGCACACGTGTTTCAACGGTGCCTTTATCGGTTTCTATGATGAATCCGTCCTCACGCGAGCGTACGGAACGAACCGTGATTCCATGCCGGATCTCGGCGCCGTCAGCAAGAATAGCGTCAAGGGAACGGCGGGAAATCCCCAGCCCACGTCGATGAAGAGGAACCTCAAATTGAGCTCCATCGACGACGATTCGGGCGTGATCGACTTCAGTGGCGCCGGCGGTTTTGATCGCAGTGGTTAATCCCAGTTTGTCGATGCACTCGACCGCGTTGGGAGAGAGAAAGCCGCCACAGACTTTTTCGCGGGGAAACGACTCGCGCTCGAGCGCTAACGCATCGATGTTGCGCCGGGTGAGTTCGCGCACACAGGCGGCGCCGGCGAGGCTGCCTCCGATGATCACCACATCTGCACTCATACGGATTCCGATGTCAATTGTCACGTGTCAATTGTCACGTGTCGAAGATTGGACACGTGACGATTGACACGTGACAATTGACA
>Ga0137427_10000270_pt1 | contig 28389 bp, 22 predicted proteins | sample EasRivERMZT700_2_FD_102309 | JGI IMG/M metagenome (GOLD analysis project Ga0137427, IMG submission 102309) | Soil microbial communities from meander-bound floodplain in the East River, Colorado, USA - East River MetaG ERMZT700_2 | ecosystem: Environmental > Terrestrial > Soil > Floodplain ...
GCGCTCGGCTGATGACAGCGAGTCCTTCTCCTTCTGGAGCTCGGTCAGCCGCCGCTCCTCGGCGAGCCGCTCGTAGTAGGCGATGCCGTCGATGTAGGTGCGTTCGACGATGGCGTATGCGCTGAGCGGATGATGGCTCCAGATGACGACGTCGGCGTCCTTGCCGATTTCGAGCGAACCGACGCGCGAGTCGATGCGCAGCTGCCGGGCGGGGTTCATCGTGACCAGCGCCATGGCCTGGTCGTCGTTCATGTCGCCCCAGCGGACGGACTTGGCGGCCTCCGTGTTGAGGCGCCGCGCGTGCTCGGCGCTGTCGGAGTTGATCGACACCGAGACGCCCTTGGCCGTCATGATCGACGCGTTGCCGGGAATCGCGTCTTCCGCTTCGATCTTGTAGCCCCACCAGTCGGAGAACGTCGAGCCGCCGGCGCCGTGCGCGGCCATTTCCTTCGCTACCATGTAGCCTTCGAGTACGTGCTGGAAGGTCGCGACCTTGAAGCCCATCTCGTCCGCGAGGCGAATCATCATCAGGATTTCGTCGGCGCGGTACGAGTGGCAGTGGACCAGCCGCTTGCCCTCCATCACTTCGACGAGCGCCTCGAGCTGCAGATCCCGCCGCGGCGCCATGACGTCGCGGCCAGCCGTTTTCGCCGCGTTGAAGTCCTGCCAGGATTTCTGGTACGCCTTGGCGCGCGTGAACGCGTCACGAATCACGTACTCGACGCCCTGCCGCGTGGCCGGGTACCGGCGCGGCGTCGGCGGGTTGGCGCCGGGGCGCTTCGGGTTCTCACCCAGCGCGAACTTGATGCCGGGCAGCGCGCCGAAAAGCAGATCCTCGGCCTTCTTCACGCCCCACCGCAGCTTGATCACCACCGTCTTGCCGCCGATCGGGTTGGCGCTGCCGTGCAGGACGTTCGCGATCGTCAGGCCGCCGGCCAGATCCCGCTGGATCGCGATGTCCGTCGGATTCAGGACGTCGCCCATCCCCGTCATCGAGCTCACCGTTGTCGCGCCTTCGTTGATGGCGTCGTTGGCGATGTGCGAGTGCGCGTCGATGATGCCGGGCGAGACGAACTTGCCGGTGGCGTCAACGACCGTTGCGCCCGCGGGCACCTGCACGTTGGCGCCGACCGCGGCGATCTTGCCGTCGCGCATCACGATCGTGCCGTTGTTGATGGTGCCGCGCGTGACGGTGACGATGGTCGCGTTGCGGATCGCCACGACGCCGGCGGTCTGCGCCTGGGCGCTCGGCCGGGCGACCAGCACCGAGCGGAAGGGGAGGAGCGCCGTAGTCAGCGCGGCCGTCGCGACAAGGATTGAACGCAGATTTCGACGTAGCACAGTTGCCTCCAACACGGGAATCCGGCGAATCGGGACGTCACTCTAACATTAAGCGGGGGGACTCTAGCGACCCAAGCAGAGCATCCACGCGCTGAGTCCCTGCCACGCGATGACGATCGCCACCGCAGCGGCGGCGAGCGCGCCCACGCGTGAGACTCGCGACAATGCGCCGAGTGAGAACGTCGCCAGCGCCAGCAGGAGCGGCGCCACGGCCAGACTGGCGCGCATCTCGACGGCTGTGAAGATGCCGAGCGCCGAAAAGACGAGCCACGTCACCGTCCAGCCGGCCAACATCAGCGTGAGGCCGTCACGGGCGTGGCGCCGGAGCAGCCAGGCGGCGCCGGCGACGGCGGCGAACAGGACCGGGAGTCCAAACAGCACGCGGATCTCGAACAGCCAGCGGCCCGCCTTCACGGACACCGGCGCCACCATCGAGCGCGTCGCCGCCTCGCCTTCGCGCGCCGCGACGCGCTCGATCGTCTTCGCGTACACGTCGTGAAAGTGAGAGTAATAAACGACGTAGGACACCGCGGCTGCGGAGAGCGTCGCGGCCAGCAGCCAGAGGCCCAGCCGCCGGGTCGTGCCGCGGCCGAACACGAACAGGCTCATCGCGGCGAGGCCGGCGAGCGGCACGCCCACCGAAATCGTGCTGAAGTGCGACAGGAACCCGACGGCGAGGAGCGCCGTGACGCCGAGCATGGCGGCGACGCTGATCCTGGTCGCGCTCGCGACCCACCCGGCCAGGGCCATGGCCATTCCGAAGACGGCCTGCCCGTAGTGATTCGTGAGGTTGGCCGTGCACAGCGTCCCGATCGGCGCGAGCGCGAACGGCCAGAGCGCGGCGAACGCGAGCGCGGGGCGGGCATCGCCCCAGGCGCGCCGAAGCGCAAAGAACATCGCAATGCCCAGCAGGCCGTCCGCGGCGATGCAGAGCCCGCGCAGCAGCAGCACGTGGCCGAGCTCACCCTGGAACCAGCTCCAGAACGGCATCGCCGTCACGTAGAGCGCGATCGCGTACGGAAATTCAAAGAATGGGCGCGGCGTAATCGAGGTGAAGAAGTAGTTGCCGCTCAGTACGTAATGCGCGCGATGGACTTGAAAGACGGCGTCGCCGATCGTGGCGGCGCCATGGCTGAAGAAGGCGAGCTTCAGCGCGCCCAGCACGATCGACAGACCAGCCGCGAGCGGCCACTCCGGCGCCCCGGTCGTGCCGGGCCAGACCCGTCGCAGAAGGCCGACGATGAGCCCGAGCACGGCGGCGCCAGCCGCGATTCGAACCAGCCGTTCGACGAAGAGCCCGAGAAACGCGGCGTCGAGGGCGAGGAGCCACGCGTGCAGCGCGGCGGCCACGAGGCCGATGGCCAGCGTCCAGCCTGCGCCGAATCCGCAGCACGCCGCCACGGCCGCATACGCCATCGTCGCCAGAGCCGCGAGGAACAACACGCCCGGAAGGACGCGGAACTTCGCGTCGATCGGCTCGATCGAGACGGTTTCGACCACGACGCCAAGCGCGCGCCGGTCCTCGGCGCTGGGCACGAAGGTGTTGGACAGGTCGAGGGCAACCGTCAGCGTGTGCCCCGATCCCGCCGGCGCGACGACCTCGTACTCCTGCGTCGCGTTGGTCGTCTCCGCGCGCAATCGCGTGACGCTGTCCACCGTCGCCACGATCTGGGGCGGCGGCAGCGTGTCCGGTCCCCGGCCCGCGGCGATGCGGAACCGGACGCGGTAGGCGCGCGACCGATCGATCGCGGGCACCGTGATTTCCGAGTGATTGGTGGTCCAGATGAAATGCCGGAAGTTCGTCGCGTCGAACTCGGCCTGATGGAAGCCGCTCGGCACGAACCACGCTCGCGTGCGCGCGGCCCACGATCCCTCCGCGACCGGACCGACGAGATCCCCGGTCGTCAGCCGGCGCGCGGCCGCGGAGACGAGGACGGCCGCGGCCAGGCCGGAGATCAGAACCGCGGCGACAAGCGGACCGAGACGGGAACCGCGCAATGCGCCGCTGATTCTATCGTGCAGCCCCGTACGTCGCCGGCGGGCTTCAGCGCGGGGTCGAGTGCCACAACGCCTGCAGGACGCCCCAGTCGTAGCGCCGCATCTTGAGACTGGCGGCCGCGTTGGCCTGGGAGAACCAGCGCGCCCACCGTTCGTGCCGCGAGTCCACCAGCGCATTCGGCCGCAGGATGTGCGGGAGGCTGCGGATGGATTCGAGGCGGGGGGTGAGATCGGAGTGGCAGGCCTCGCACATCTCCAAAGGGCGGTTGCCACGCACGGCTCGGCCAGCCGCGGACGCGTGCTCGAAGTTGTCCATTCCCTTGTCCGAGAACGTGAGCAGGTCCTCGTCGTCCGAACGAAGTGCCTTCAGGCCGCCGGACTGGCTCGCAAAGAGCGCAGCCCGGCTCAGGTTGAACTCGCTGAACGGTGGATTGCTGCCGAACGTGCGGATCTGGATGCTCTCGACGACGCGCGACGGCGTGACGCGGCCGTCGCGGTCGATGAGCAGCGCACTCCGCACGAGCGCGATCTGTGCGCCGTCGGGGAGCTGGGGCAACGCGGGATTGACCTTCACCCGACGCTCGCCGGCTCCCGCCAGGGTGAAGGACGGATCCGGTGCGAACGGCTGCGGAAACTCCCAGAGTTTGTTCAGGTAGCTTGCCGTGTCCGCCGCGCCGCCCGGCAGGCGCCACATCACCTGGAAGGCCGATCGGCTCATCTCATCTGCGTGTTGAGGCACGACGCTCGAGCCCTGGCCGCCAACCGTGATCCACGGCCCTGAGGACGAGTCGAGCTCCCCTGGAAGCGACGGTAGCGTGCGAGAGTCGGCCGCGGCGCGATAGGTGTCGGGGAGGCCGGCGATCTCGTCGCGCGTGAGGGCGACGCCCCGGATCATCCGCGCCAGCCGTGTCATCAGCGCCCGTCGCGCGTCCTGGTGCGGTCCGTAGGATTCGGCGAGCCAGTCGAAGATCGCCCACAAGTCTCGCTGAAAGATCGCGCGCCTGGTCGGTTCGACGATCAGCAGCTCGCCTCGGCGTTTGATGAACTCGTCAAGCGTCGCGAGCGCCGCGGTGTGCGACGGGCCGGTCAGAAGATGCTGTGTGTCCCCCCACACGAGCGGATCCAGCCTGTCCGCGCCGAACTCCTGTCCGCCGGACGTGCGGACATTCAGCGTTCTGTGAACGCGATTCCAGAGATGCTTGGCGTCGGGATCGTAGAGGCGGGCACCTGGCGCGCTCCGGGCAAGCTGCGCGGTGCCGGCCACAGTCGTGCTGATGGCCCAAGCGATCGTTGCGATTGCCAGAGTTCTGCGCAATGGCGTCAGCGAACCGTGATCTCGATCGGCGCATTTCCCGTGGACATCACGGCAACGCGCTCCGCCATGGCGATCAGCGTGCCCAAAAACGCAGGCGTATTCCAGTGTTCCGGCGGCTCACCCGTCACGGCCGCGAGGAAGTAATCGCCGGTCGGAAGACCAGTGATCTTGAATCGTCCGGCGCGAGTCGGAAGGACCTCGCGCGCCCGGCCCCATGAACCTGGGTCAGTCGGAAAGACGTAGAGCGTGGCATCCGGCCGCGCCGCTCCAAAGACGTCACGCACCAGGCCTGTCAACTCTGTGCGGCTATCCGTGAATACTGCCGTCACGCCCTCGACGTCCTTCTCTCCAACGGCGATGAGATCGTCTGTGACGACTTGTCCTTGAACCATCGTCGATTCGAGCCGCCACGTCTGATTCCATGCAAGAGCGCCGAGCAGCGTTTGTGTCGGCATCGGCTCGACGGCATATCGACCGGGCGGCACGCCCACCGTGGTGAAGTCACCATTCGCTTCAATGCGGCCGACCGGTACCAGACCGAGGTTCCGAACGTCAGCGCTCATGATTGCAACGGGTGTCGCAAGAAGCTGTTGCGAGGTGGGCAGAGCGCTGACGCCCCTGAACTCCACACGCCCGGAGATCCGGGCGCCCGGCTTGACCACCAGCGTCAGACCAGCCAGATCGCGATCGCCGACGACCACGGGCAGCTCGGCCCAGACGGTCGGTGTCGGTGGCAGCGGCCCAACAGGCTGGCCTTCACGGAAGCTGCTGGTCGTGAACGCCGGTGTCATTCCCAGAATGCGCTGAGTCATGACTGTTGAACCCGATGACCAGAAAGGCACTGGGAACGCCGTGAAGCGAATCCGATACGCGCCCGCGGCCACTCTTGGGAAACGGAACCGGCCGTCCGAGCCGACCCGCGCCGTCGCCGTACTCACCGTCGTCGCGATCGCGGAGGATTCGGCAAGTCTGAGGGAGACCTCCAGCTGGAATGAGGCACGGGGGATTTCGGAAACGGAGCCCGAGAGGCTGACGGCGGGCGAGTCGGCCAATGTGAAATCGATGTCCCCGCGATCCTCGCCCGATTTGATCTCCATCAGCGACGTCTCATTGGGCCGGGTCGCCCCTGGATGGTACGTCGTGGGATAGCCGGCAAACTGCCGGGCCGCTCCGCTGCGGACCTCCGGCGGATGCCTCCCGGTGTCGATGGCTGACGGAGGATCCGTCGGCGACGAGACAAGCGCGACGGCATACCTGGAAGGAGAGAGGTGGCGGATCTCGTAGCGCCCTGAGGCGTCGGTGTCCGCCGACCTGACAGCTTGCAGATGGCGCCTGCCGCCTTCGACGACCGCGCGCATCGCCACAACAGGCACACCCCCGATCGGCTGGGCGGTTGGGCCCATTACGCGGCCGGAGACCGAGCCTTCTTTCCACACGCGGACGTCAAGTCCCGTGACTTCGCCGCCGCCAGCCAGTTCGATCACCTGACCAGCCCCGAGCGGCCGGCGTTGACCGTAGGCTCCATCCACGTAACCAGGCCGACTGGTCCAGACCTCGACGGCTCCAGCCGGCACATCACTGAGGACGAAGCGGCCCTCAGCATCCGTTTCGGCGAGCCAGAGACGCGCGCTGCTTCCTTCGAGCCGGTAGGCGACGGCGACTCCTGCGACTGGTTCTCCGCTGAGTACCTCAATCACGCGCCCGCGAATGACGGCGGAACTGACAGCACGAGCCTGTGAGGAAGCCTGCTGGGCGGAGGCTGCGGCTGTCGCGGCGAGAACGAGCACAGGTACTAACCGATGCATCACCTCTTGCCGGGTCTAAAGACCCGGCCTCCATGAGATCCGCAGGGCTTAAGCCCTGCGGCTACTGCTTCAAAGTCACCGGCAGTTGCGGCAGCACTTCGCCGAAGCCGCGCACCGCGCTGCCGATTGCGGGCGCGATGCAGACGATCGGCGTCTCGCCGGCGCCGGCCGATGGAAGGTCGCGCCGATCGAGCAGCACGACCTCGATGGGCGGCACGTCCTTGAACCGCGGCACACGATAGGACGCCATCGTGCCGTTGAGAATGCGGCCGCCGGCGAACTTCACGGCCTCGAAAAGCGCGCCGCCAAGCCCCTGCACGATCGAGCCTTCCACCTGATTGCGCAGGCCGTCCGGATTCACGATGGCGCCGCACTCGAACGTGACGACGACGCGGGTGATGGCGAAGCCGTCCGCGGTCCTCGCGGCCTCCACGGCGGTCCCGACGTAACTGCCTTTCTCGGTGCCGCACGCGATACCCAGCGAGCGATCCTGGCGGGATGGCTTCGGCCAGCCAATCTTTGCCGCGGCGGCCTCGAGGACGGCGCGCATCCGCGCGTTGTCCAGGTGCTTCACCCGAAAGGCGACCGCGTCCTGGCCGGCGGCCCGGGCGAGCGCGTCCATGTGCATCTCGCGCGCGTAGTGATTGGCGGTCGCCGCAAGCCCACGGTACGAACCCTGCCGCAGCGGCGAGTCAGACGCGTGAAACGCGACGCGCTGATTCGCCACAACGTAGGGCGTCGGCAGGCCGGCGTTGCCGGAGTTGTAGTTGTCGAACTCCCAGAACGTGATGCGGCCGTCACGATCGAGGCCGGCTTTGACGTCAATCACGCCGCCGGGGCGGAAGTAGCCCCAGGTGAATTCTTCATCGCGCGCGTACACGAGCTTCACCGGCTGGCCCGCGGCGCGGGCGAGACGAGCCGCCTCGATGGCCTGCTCGCCCGTGTGCTTGCCGCCGTAGCCGGATCCCATGTCGGGCACGATCACGCGCACACGATCCTCGGCGAGGCCGAAGGCCGTCGCGACTTCGGATCGCACGCCGAACGGCCGCTGCGTGCCCGTCCACACCGTGACGCGGCCGTCCACCCACTCCGCAACACCCGCGCGCGGCTCGAGCGGCACATGTGCAATGTACGGAATGAGATACGACGCTTCGACGACGCGAGCGGCGTCGGATCGTCCGCGTGCGACGTCGCCCGTCACGCGCGGTGCGCCGCCCCCGCCTCGTCCGCCGCCGGCGGCTCCTGAGTTTGCTGTGTTCTTCAGATGGTCGTACACGGTTTCCGACGAAGGCTGTCCGGTCGGCGAGGTCCAATCGACCCTCATCGCCGCCGCCGCTCGGCGAACGACTCGCGTGGACGGTCCGATGACGCCAATCAAATCGCCGTCGCGAACGACTCGGACTCCGGGCACGGCACGAGTTGCGGAATCATCCACGGCCTGTGGCTTCGCCCCGTAGACCGGAGGCCGGACGATGACGCCGAATGCCATCTTCGGCCGCACGAGATCGGGCGTGAAGGTATGCGCGCCGGTGACGATCGCGGGTCCATCCACCTTCCGGACGGATGTGCCGCGAAGCTTCCACCGATCCACCGACTCCGGCGTCGCGGTGACGCGACCGGTGAGCCGCTTGCCGGCCGTGAGCTCACCGAACCCGATGGTCCGTCCGCTCGCGTCACGTACGCGCCCGGCGTCGACGGTGAGCGACGCGCGGTCGGCCTTCCAGCGCTCGGCCGCGAGATCGATCAGCATCTCGCGCGCCGTGGCCGCCGCCCGCGCCACGAGCGGCGCCATCGCCGGCGTCGTCCTCGATCCGAACGTGCCCTGATCGAAGGGCGTGAGGTCGGTGTCGGCCATGACGAACGTGACGGCCGTGATCGGGATCCGCAGCTCGTCCGCGACGACCTGGCTGAGCGACGTGCGTGCGTTCTGGCCGATCTCGACTTTGCCGGTGAAGGCCGTGACGCGTCCCTTCTCGTCGACATGAATCCACGCTTCCAGATCGGACGGCGCCGCCTGGCCGCCGCCCCCGCGTCCCGATTCCTGCTGGGCGTCGAGGTGCAGAGAGGCGGCCGCAATGAGTCCGCCGCCCATGACGCCGAAGATGCGCAGGAAGTCGCGCCGGTTCACGTCCAGGCTCAACGGCTCAAACTGGTACCGTGCGGGCTCGCTGAGCTCGTAGCGCTCGACCTCGTAGAAGGGCTGCTCGCTCATCGCGATGCCGCCCGCATGCGTTGTGCGGCGAGTTTGATCGCCTGCACGATGCGCGGATACGTGCCGCAGCGGCACACGTTTCGATCCATCACGCGCGCGATGTCGGCGTCCGTTGGATTCGGCGTGGACTGCAGCAGGCCGACGGTCGCCATCACCATGCCGGGCGTGCAGTAGCCGCACTGAAACGCTTCCGCTTCCACAAACGCTTCCTGCACGGGATGTAGGCGTCCGTTCACCGACAGCGCTTCGATGGTCGTGATTGGTTTGCCCGCGACGGCGCCGAGACGCGCGACGCAGGATCGCGTGGCCTGGCCGTCGATCATGACCGTGCAGGCGCCGCAGTGGCCTTCGCCGCAGCCGAACTTGCTGCCGGTGAGCTTGAGATCGTCGCGGAGCACCGCGAGCAGGCTGTCGCCCGCGTCGCCGTCGATGCGGTGAGTCTGGCCGTTCACGCGCACGACGAACTCGGCCATACGGAGATTCTAGCGCTACAAAAGGGGCCGGGGCTCGTTTTACGAAGTACGTAAAACGAGCCCCGGCCCCTTTCTAGAGCGCGTGCTGGAACAGCACCATCGCGATGATCGCCACGCTCGTGAGGAGCGCGACAGTGGTGTGATTTCCTCTGACGTACGCTTCGGGCAGCAGCTCGTCCAGCACCATGAAGGCCATCGCGCCCGCGGCGAATCCCAGGCCGTAAGGCAGCACCGGCCGCGCCCAATCCACCAGCAGAAAGGCCGGCACGGCCATCAACGGCTGGGGCAGCGAGGAGAAGACGCTCCAGGCCGCGCAGGCCGGCACGCTCTGGCCCTTCGATCGCATGACGGCGCTGATCGCCAGTCCTTCGGGAATGTTGTGTACGGCAATCGCCACGGTGATCGCCAGGGCGAGCGCCTCGCCGCCGCCGAACGAGACGCCGACCGCCACGCCTTCCGAGAACGAGTGCGCGGTCATCACGCCGAGCAGCAGTACCATCTGACGCGCGCTCGCGACGTCCGCGCCGCCGAAGACGATCGGCCGATCCTTCAGCCGCCATTGGGCAATGAGGATGCCGATGACGCCGATGAGGCCGCCCAGCACCGTCTGCGTCGCGCCGAACTCGGTCCCGGCCGCGACGAGCCCGAAGCAGGCGCCCAGCATCAGCCCGCCCGCGAGCGCATAAGCGTAGGCGACGACTCGAGGCGACATGGATCGGACCACCAGGAACGGCAGCGCGCCGAGTCCTGTGGCGACCGCGGTGACGAGCGCGGCCAGGAAGACCTGCGTGGCCGGATTCATGACGCGCCGTCGTGGAGCAACACCACGATCGCGACCGCCACGATCGTGACCAGCGCGATGCTGGTGCGGCCGGCTGCCTGATACGACGCCGGCAGCAGCTCGGCGAACACCAGGTGCAGCAACGCCCCGACGGAGAATCCGAGCAGCCAGGGCAGCAACGCCGGCGCCGCCTGCACGGCCGCGAACGCCGCGATCCCGAAGACGATCTGATTCACGTTCGCGACGACGGCGAGCAGCGTCGACATGCCGAGCCCGCGTGCGGGTCTGAGCGAGGCGATGGTCACCGTGCCTTCGGGAATGTTGTGGACGGCAAGCGTCGCCGCCATCATCAGGCCGAACGGCACGCTGACCGCCATCGCGCCGCCGATCGCCGCGCCCTCCGGAATCGCGTGCACGGAACCGAGTTGGAACGCGTTGCCGGCGTGAAGGCGCGCGCGCGCGGCCGCCACACCGGCGATCCCGGCGAGGGCGCCCACTCCAGACTGAATGGCGCCGCGGTCGAGCGCCACGGTCATCAGCGCGTAGGCGACGCCGATCATGAGACCGGCGGCGAGCGCGGTGGCCCAGCCGATGGTGCGACGCGGCACCGCGCGGCCGGATTGAAGAGGCAGGGCGCCGAGCGCTGCCATCGCGGCAGCGATCGACGACGCGACGCCGACGATCGCAAGAGGATGCACGGACGGCGGGTATTATCTCCCGCCGCCCGCGCGTCCGTGGGGTGCCCCGTTGCGAGGCGCCGTGATTACGTGACTACTGGACGACCACGCGTCCGTTCATGCCGGCGTGAACCGTGCAGGAGTACGAGAACGTCCCCGCGGTGTCGAACGTGCGGCTGAACGAACCGCCGGCTCCGAGGTTGCCGTTCCAGACGCCCGTGTCCGACGTCGTGGTATGCGCGACCGAGTCCTGGTTGGCCCAGTTGACCCGGCCGCCGACCGGAACCGTGACCTGGACTGGAGTGAACTGCGGCGTCTGGTTGCCGCCGTAGTCCGTGAGCGGAATCGAGACGGTCGCGTTCGCGGCGCCGCCACCGCCGCCGCCGCTGGGTCCGCCGGGGTTGTCGCCACTGCACGCCGCCAACAGAATGATGACTGCCGCCGGCCAAAGTCCTCGCTTGCTCATCAAGTGCTCTCCTCGATTGGCTCGTACGCGCAAATCCTCTGCCAGCGGAGACCGGCCGTATTGGCGGCAAACGCGCACGGGGCTCCGGCGCCCCTTTACGTGTCACGAAAAGCCTTACGACGCACGTAGACTGTCAGGCCGGTGCCCGAAGCTCAGATCCTGATTCGACTCGTCATCGCCCTCGCCATCGTCGTCGTCGCGACTCGGCTCGTCGGCGCCCTTGCCCGGAAGGCCGGACAGTCTGCCGTGGTCGGTGAAATTGCCGCGGGCATCCTGCTGGGCCCGTCGGTCTTCGGTGCGCTCGCGCCGGAAGCGTCGGCAGTCCTGCTCCCGCCGGCCATCATCCCGCCGCTCCAGGTTCTGGCTGAACTCGGCGTGGTGTTCTTCATGTTCCGAATCGGCCTCGAACTGGACACGGCCGCCCTTGCCCGGGATGCCCGGACGGCATTCGGCATTGCTCAGGCGAGCATCGTGCTGCCAGCGCTTATGGGAATCGCGTTGTCGTGGAAGCTGCACCCGTCGCTGGCCGGACCCGGCGTCGCGTTCTGGCCCTTCGCGCTGTTCGTCGGCGTCTCGATGGCCGTCACCGCGTTCCCCGTGCTCGCGCGGATCCTGTTGGACTTCGGGCTGCTGCGAACGCCGCTCGGCGCCATGGCGATGAGCGTGGCCGCGATCGACGACGTGACCGCCTGGTGCCTGCTCGCTGCGGTGACAGGGCTGGTCCGCGCCGAGCCGGGCGCCTGGATTTACACGGCCGTGCTCGCGCCGGTCTTTGCGCTCGTGATGCTGACCTTCGGGCGGGCGTTGCTGGCCCGGCTGGCGTCAGCGCCATCCTCGCCCTGGCGGGTCGCATTGCTGATCGCCGGCATGCTGGCATCGGCTGCCGCCACGCACGCCATCGGCATCCACGCGATCTTCGGCGCGTTCCTGTTCGGCGCTCTGGTGCCGGTTCAGGCACCCCTCGCCCATGCCGCGTCGTCGGCGATTGGCGGACTCGTTGGCCTGATGATGCCCGCGTTTTTCGCGGTCACGGGTCTCCGCACCGAGGTGGGCCTGATCAACGGTGCTGCCGCCTGGGGCACCTGCCTGGTCGTTCTCACGGTTGCCTGCGCGGGAAAGATCGGAGGCGCCTACCTGTCCGCGCGCTGGGCTGGCGTGCCCGCACGAGAGGCGGCCGCGCTTGGCGCGCTGATGAACACCCGTGGCCTCGTCGGGCTGGTGGTCATCAATCTGGGATTGAGCCTCGGCGTGATCACGCCGGCGTTCTTCGCGATGCTGGTACTGATGGCTCTGACGACAACGGCGATGACGTCGCCGCTGCTGCAGGCGCTCGGGATGCAAAAAGGGGCCGGGGCTAGTTTTACGTAATACGTAAAACTAGCCCCGGCCCCTTTTGCTAGCGGATGAGCATCGCGAGGAGCGCTTTCTGCGCGTGCAGCCGGTTTTCCGCCTGATCGAAGACGACCGAGGCCGGCGAGTCCATGACGCCGTCGGTCACTTCGACGCCGCGGTGCGCGGGCAGGCAGTGCATGAACAGCGCCTGCGATCCGGCCGCGGACATCAGTAACTCATTGACCTGAAAACCGGCGAACGCGCGGAGGCGCTGCCGGGCCTGCTTCTCCTGGCCCATGGACGCCCACACGTCGGTGTACACCGCGTCGGCGCCGGCCACCGCTTTGCGCGGATCGTGGGTCACGGTCACGGTAGCGCCATGACGGGCGACACGCCGGGCCGCCAGGGCCACGGCCGCCGGCAGCTCGAAGCCTTTCGGCGACGCGAGACGGACATTCAGGCCCAGCATCGCACCGGCATGCGCCAGCGACGCGGCGACGTTGTTGCCGTCGCCGACGTACACGAGCGTGCGGCCGACGAGCGACCCGAGCCGCTCCTGCAGCGTCATCAGGTCGGCCAGGGCCTGGCACGGATGCTCTTCGTCCGTGAGGGCATTGACGACGTGCAGATTCGGCGCCGCGGCGGCAAACCGCGCCAGCTGTTCCTGCGCGAACGTGCGGACGATCGCGCCGGCGACCCAGCGGTCGAGACTGCGGGCCACGTCGTCGATTGACTCCCGGCCGCTGAAGGCGACGTCGGCAGCCGATTCGATCACTTCGCCGCCGAGCTCGCGCACGGCGATGGCGAACGTCGTGCGCGTGCGAAGCGACGGCTTCTGGAAGAGCATCGCCAGATGTTTGCCGGCGAGCGGCAGAGTTCCGGTCCGCCCGGCGGCGCGGTCGCGCTTCATCGCCGCGGCCAGCCCGAGCAGGCGCTCGAGCTCCTCAGGCGTGAGATCGAGGATCGACAGGAGGTCCTTCGACTGGAGGGGCTGACTCTTCCAGGCGGTGAGGGACACGACCCCCGAGGTCTTGACGGCCTTCTGGGTTTTCCCGTTGCTCATGATCGGTACGCCGCGTTGATGCGCACGTACTCCGCGCTGAAATCGCACGTCCACATGGTGGCGTCGTGCGGTCCGCCCGTGCCGAGGTCCACCGTGACCGTCACGGCCCGATCCTGCAGCACCACGGCGGCCTCGTCCGCGCGCTCGTCATGCGGCACTCCCGACGCGAACACCGCGACAGGTCCCACCCACACCGAGGCCCGGTCGAGCACGAACGCCGCGCCGGATCGACCGGCGGCGGCGATGAGACGGCCCCAGTTCGGATCCCCGCCATGGATGGCCGTCTTGACGAGCGGTGAATTGGCAATCGTGCGCGCCGCGAGCCAGGCATCGGCGTCGCTTTCCGCGCCGGTCACCCGGACGGTCACGAGCTTGGTCGCGCCCTCGCCGCCGCGCACGATCTCGCGCGCGAGATGCCCGGCCACGGCGGTGAGTCCCTCGAGCAGCGCCGGGTCGTCGTCCCGGCGAATGACGACTCCCGACCGGCCGGAGGCCAGCAGGAACGCGCAGTCATTCGTCGAGCACTCGCCGTCCACGGTGATGGCGTTGAACGTGCTCTTGACCACGCGGCGCAGCGCCCCGGCCAGCACGGCTGGTTCCACGACCGCATCGGTCGTGAGCACGCCAATCATCGTGGCCATGCGCGGCTCAATCATGCCGGAGCCCTTCGCCATGCCGCCGACGCGGAACGTGCCGGCTTCGTGCCGGACTTCGACCGCCGTGGCCTTCGGAAATGGGTCCGTCGTCATGATGGCGCGCATGGCATCGGCGCCGCCATCCGCGCGCAACGCGCCGGCGGCGGCGAGGACGCCGGCCCGGATCTTCGCCGGGTCGAGCGCGACGCCAATCACACCCGTCGAGGCGATGAGCACGTGATCGACATCGCAGCCGACCGTGGCCGCTGTGGCCTGGGCCATATCGCGCGCGACCGCCATGCCCGCATCACCGGTACACGCGTTCGCGCAGCCGCTGTTGATCGCGATGGCCTGCGCCCTGCCGCCCGATCGTGCGAGGTGCTCGCGCGACACGACAACGGGAGCGGCCACGGCTCGGTTGATCGTGAACACCGCGGCTGCCGAGACGGGCTCGTCGGCCGTGATGAGCGCGAGGTCGAGTGGCGCGGCGGCTGGCGCCGGCTGGGCACGCTTGATTCCGCAGGCGACCCCGGCGGCGCGGAATCCGAGGGGCGCGCCAATGCCGCCGTCTACGATGCGCACGTCGGCACCGGCCGGAGTGGCCGGGGGGAAGGTGACGTCGGTCACGTGCGTGCTCCTTCTGAAAACACCTGGTCGAGAATCGCGACGGCTTCGTCGATGTCGGCTTCCGACACGATGTACGCCGGCAACAGCCGGACGACCGTGACGGACGTGCGGTTCACCAGGAGCCCGCGCTCGAGCGCGGACGCGACGATCGGCGTCGCGTCCGAGGCGCACTCGAGCCCGGCCATGAGACCGGCGCCGCGTACCTCGACGATCGCGGCCGGGTGCCGCGCGGCCAGCTCGCCGAGGCGCGCGAACAAGTGCGCCGACAGCCGCGGGATCGCCGCCAGAACGCCGCGATCGAGCTCGTCGAGAAACGTCAGCGCGGCGCGACATGCGAGCAGATTGCCGCCGTACGTCGTGCCGTGGTCGCCGGCGCTGACGGCGGCCGCCACGTCGTGGCTGACCATCGCGGCGCCCACAGGGAAGCCCGCGCCGAGCGCTTTGCCGAGCGCTACGAGATCGGGCGACAGACCGAGCGCCGGACTCGCGAGAAAGGCGCCGGTCCGGCCGCATCCGGTCTGGACCTCGTCGGCGATCAGGAGCGCCCCCGATCGGCGGCACGCGGCCGTGATCGCGCTCGCCAGCGCGGGCGGGATCGGCCGCACACCGCCTTCACCTTGAATCGGCTCGACAATGACGGCCGCGGTCGAGTCGTCGACCAGGCTCTCGAGGGACGCCGGATCGGTGGTCGATGCGAACGTCACGCCCGGAATCAACGGCTCGAACGGCGCCCGGTAGTGCTCGTCCCAGGTCGCCGAGAGCGATCCCATCGTCCGGCCGTGAAAGGCGTGCGAGAAGGCGACGTACTTGGTACGCGTGGTCTCGCCGCGCGTGAACCAGAAGCGGCGCGCGACCTTCAGGCACGCCTCCACCGCTTCCGTGCCGCTGTTGCAGAAGAACGCCCGCTCGAGACCGGTCCGCGCCGAGAGCTTGGCCGCCAACTCGCCCTGGAGCGGATGAAAGTACACGTTCGACGTGTGGACGAGCCTCGTTGCCTGATCGGCCAGCGCCTTCGCAATCGCCGGATTGGCGTGGCCGAGCGACGCCACGCCGATCCCGGACACGAAATCCAGGTACGCCCGGCCGTGGTCGTCGAACAGGCGCGTGCCCTCGCCGCGCTCGAACACGACCGGCTGCCGGCGGTACGTCTGCAGCACATGCTGCGACTCAACCGCAAGAACGTCTGGCGTGGAGGCTGTCGTCATGTCTCTTTTCCTTCGTCGCGGCCGGTCTTCAGCCCGCCGCCTTGCGCGCCGCCGTACGCTGCAACGACAGCGTGGTGCCCGGCGCGACGTCGATGCCGTCGGCCGGGCCGAACATCCGGCCGTCGACGATGCGAATCATCGCGACGCCTTCGAGCAGCGCGGCACGGCAGGCCGACAGCTTCGCGATCATGCCGGCCGTGGCGGTCCCCGACTCGATGGCCGCCTCGATGCCGGCGACGTCGAGCGACGGAATCGACGCGCCGTCCGCGTCGAGCACGCCCGCCGTCGCGCCGGCAATCACCAGCTCGGCGCCGTTCAGCGCGGCGGCAATGCGGCAGGCCATGACGTCGGCGTTCACGTTGAGCAGCGCGGGCGCCGTCGCGGCGGCCGCCGGCGTTTCCAGCCCGAGGCTCGCGATGACCGGCACGTAGCCGTGTACCAGCAGCAGCTCGAGCAGCGAGACGTCGACTTCCGACGGGTCGCCCACAAACCCCAGATCCACGATGGCGCCGGACGCCGTGCGGTGCGCGCTCGAGCGATCGGCGCGGCTGAGCCCGGCATCCACGCCCGTCAGGCCGACGGCGGGAACGCCCTGGCCGACCAGCGCCGCCACGAGCTCGGTGTTGGCCATGCCCGCGAGCACGGCCACCACAGCATCGAGCGTCGCGCGATCGGTCACGCGCAGGCCGTCCACCTTCTTCGGCGCGATGCCGCGCCGATCCAGCTCCGCGTCGACGGCCCGGCCGCCGCCGTGGACCAGCACCACCGGACGCTGAGCCGAGAGACCGCTGATCATGGCGGCGATCCGCGCGCGATCCGCCGGAGACTCGAGCAGCTCCCCGCCCAGCTTCAGCACGATCGGCCCGCTCACAGCAGGCCCATCCGTTCGTCGAAGCCGCAGGCCACGTTGAAGTTCTGCAAGGCCTGGCCGGAGGCGCCCTTGATCAGGTTGTCGAGGCAGGCGACGATGACGAGCCGGCGCGTGCCGGCGTCAAGCCGCCAGCCGATGTCGCAGAAGTTCGTCGAGGCCACGTGCTTGATCTCCGGCAATGCGTCGCCGGTCAGGCGGATGAACGGCTCATCCTCATAGGCGGCGGTGAACGCATCCGCAATCTGTTCCGCGGTCGTGCCCGCCTGGACTGTGGCGTAGATGGTCTCGAGAATGCCGCGATGGAGCGGCACGAGATGCGGCACGAACGTGACGCTCGCCCCAAGCTCCTGTTCCATCTCCGCCACATGACGGTGACCGAAGACGCCGTAGGCGGAGACCGAGCCGTGGTTCTCCGAAAAGTGCGTGCGGTCGCTCGCGGCGCGTCCGGCGCCTGAGATGCCGGACTTCGCGTCGACGATGAGGCCGGCGCCGGCGTCGAGCAGGCCGGCCTTCGCGAGCGGCAGCAGCGCGAGGAGCGCGGCCGTCGGATAACAACCGGGATTCGCGACGAGCGAGGCGCCGCGAACATCATCTCTATAGTGTTCGGTCAGGCCGTAGGCCGCGCCCGAGGGCAGCGCCGTCGTGTCGGGGTACCAGCGGGCCCTCGCGCCCGCGTCGCGAAGACGAAACGCGCCGGATAGATCAATGACGCGGACGCCGGCGTCCACGAGCGGCAGCGCGAGCCGCGCGGCCGCTTGCTCCGGTACCGCGAGAAACGCCACGTCCACGGCGGTGGCCAGACGATCGGGGGACAGGGGCTCGACCTGTCCGTCCCAGACGCGGGCGAGCCGCGGCATCGGGCGCGCGGCCGACTCGGCCGACGAAGACATCGCGGCCTCGAGCCTGGCGCCCTGATGACGGGCGAGCAGGGCGACGAGCTCCTGGCCGGCATAGCCGGTGGCACCCGCGATCCCGACGCGCACTGGTGCTGGATAAGTATTCATCAGACAGTCTATTTATACAGTACGTATGCAGGACGGGCAACCAGAAAGTACGTAAACACCGTACGTCACCTATACACCGGATGTATAATCATGCCCTCTGGGTGAATAGTTATGAAGACATGGCGCCAGTCCCAGATCCTTGAAGTTGTCGACCACGATGCGCTGACCTCGCAGGAGGCGCTCCGCGAGAAGTTGCAGGCGCGCGGCATCACCGCCACGCAGGCGACGATCTCCCGTGATCTCAAAGAGTTAGGGCTGGTCAAGCGCGCCGGCGACGGCGCGTACGTGCGGCCCGGACTCGAGTGGGGCAGCCCGGCCGCCAGCGAGCAACTGAGGCGAGCGATGGGTTCGCTTGTTCGCAGCCTCGAGCGGGTCGATACGCTGCTCGTCCTCAAGACGGATCGCGGACAGGCGCAGGGGCTGGCCGAGTGGGTGGATCGCGCGAGGCCGGCCGAACTGGCGGGCACCATCGGCGGCGACGACACGATCCTGCTGGTGTGCCGCGGACGCGAGGCGGCCGAAGCGCTCGAAAAGAAATTCAACGCGATGGTGAAGGTGTAGGCGGGCATGACGGACGTCCCGATGGCCCTGTGGTCAGGCCGCTTCGAGGGCGAGCCGGACGCCGAGGTCTTTGCGTACGGCAAGTCGCTCGCGGTCGACCGCCGCCTGATCGACGACGACATCACGGGCAGCCAGGCGTGGGCCGAAGCCCTGGGCCGCGCGGGCGTGCTCGCGCCGGACGACGTCACCTCGATCGTGACGGGGCTCGACGCCGTGCGTGCCGCGGTACGGGCCGATCCGTCGCTGCTCGACCGGGCTGCCGACGAGGACGTGCATTCGTTCGTGGAGCGCGAGCTGGTCGCGCGGATCGGCGACGCCGGCCGGCGGCTGCATACCGGCCGATCGAGAAACGAGCAGGTCTCCGTCGATTTTCGGCTGTATCTCCGCCGCCGCATCGTGCATGTGCAGTCTGCCGTGCGCATGATCATCGAGGCGCTCGTCCATCAGGCCGATCGCGCCGGCCAGGCGGTGATGCCGTCGTACACGCATTTGCGCCGCGCGCAGCCGGTGCTCGTGGCCCACATGTGGCTGTCGCACGCGGCCGCATTCCGGCGTGACGTGGAACGGCTCGAGGCGGCCCGCCACGAAGCCGACTTCATGCCGCTCGGCTCAGGCGCGATCGCGGGCACCGCGTACGACGTGGATGTCGCCTGGCTCGCCGGACGGCTCGGCTTTTCCCGTGTGGTAGCCAACAGCATCGATGCGTCCGGCGACCGGGACTTCGTGGCGTCATTCCTCTTCGCCGGCTCGATGGCGATGGTGCACCTCAGCCGGCTGGCCGAGGACGTGATCCTGATGTCCGCCGACGAGTTCGGTTTTCTCGAGGTGCACGACAGCGTCGCGACGGGATCCAGCCTGATGCCCCAGAAGAAGAATCCGGATCCGCTCGAGCTCGTGCGGGGCAAGTCGGGGAAGGCGCTCGGCCTGCTCACCGGCTGGCTGGCCACGATGAAAGGCCTGCCGCTCGGCTACAACAAGGATTTGCAGGAGGACAAAGCGATCGCGTTCGAGGTCGAGGACACCGTCATCGCGTGCGCGCGCACGTCAGCGACGGTCATCCGGACGCTGCAATTACGGCCTGACACCGCGCGAGCCGCCGCGTCTGGTTTGTTACTTGCGACGGAAGTGGCGGACTACCTCGTCTCCAAGGGCGTGCCGTTCCGCACCGCCCACGAAATCACCGGCCGCATCGTCCGCGATCTGGTGGCGGAAGGACGGGATTTCGGCACGCTCACCGCGGCCGATTGGCGCCGGTATGACAGCCGGCTGGACGAGGGTGTGTTGAAGGTGATCACGCCCGAGGCGGCGGTGGCCGCGCGGCGGACGCCTCAGTCGACGAATCCGGCGGCAGTCGCGCGCGCGCTCGCCGAACTCAAGGCGTGGTTGATCGCCGGGTCTAAAGACCCGGCCTCCAACTGACGTGAGCGTCCGACGCGGCCGCCGGCATCCAGAATCGTTTCGAGTACGGGCAACATCGCGCCTGCGCGTTTCGCGCGGATGACCAGGTCCCAGAGCGGCTCGAACTTCTTCCAGCCCCCGGCGTACGCCATGTGGCGGAGACCGCCGACCGCGTCCGGATGCGCCCGCGCCCCGCGAAAAATCGATCCCCACTCGTAGAAACGCTTGTACGCCCAGTGGTACCCCTCTTCAAGCTGCGCGGCTGAGAGCTGCGCCGGCCTGAAGACGGTGTGCCGGGTGTCGTACAGATCCCAGTCGCTGTGCGTGAGCCGGTTTTGCGCGGCCATTCGGGCATACAGCGCCGTGCCCGGGTAGGGCGTGAGGATGTGAAACGTCGCGGTTTCGACCCCGTGCTCGATGGCCCAGTCCACCGTCCGCGCGAACACCGACTCGTCGTCGCCATCCATGCCGAAGACGAAGCTGCCGTTAATCATGATGCCGAGATCGTGCAGGCGGCGGATCGCGGCGGAGTAGTCGCGGCGCAGGTTCTGATACTTGTGCTGCTCGGCCAGGTTCTGCGGGTTGAGCGTCTCGAAGCCGACGAACAGGCTGCGCAGGCCGGCTTCGAACGCGCGTTCGAGCAGATCGGGCGCGAGCACCGCGTTGACCGTGCCGGCCGCCTGCCAGAGCCGGCCCATGCCACGCATGCCCTCGAACAAGGCCTTCGCAAAGCGGCGATCGCCGAACAGATGGTCGTCGAGAAAGTACAGATGCCGACCGGGCAGGCGCTCGATCTCCGCCAGCGCCGCATCGACCGTCTGGGTGTAGAAGGACTTGCCTCGAAGAACGCTTCCTTGTAGCAGAAGTCGCACACATGGGGGCAGCCCCGCGAGACGACGATCGAGTTCGGCACGAGGTACAGGCGGCGTTTGATCAGGTCCCGCCGGATCGGCGGCAATCCCGCGAGCGTGCGAATCTGCGACCGGTAGAGCGGTGCGGGCCGGCGCGCGCTGAAGTCGCGCAGGAACGCGGGCCAGGTGTCTTCGCCGGGGCCGATGAAGATCGTATCCGCGTGCGCCCGGGCTTCCTCCGGGAGTGACGTCACGTGCAGCCCGCCGAGGGCCACATAGGCGCCGCGGCGCCGGTAGTGATCCGCAATCGCATACGCGCGCCGCGCCGACGTGATGTAGACCTGAATCACCACCAGATCCGGCTCGTCGTCGAGGTTCAGGCGCTCGACGTGCTCGTCCTGAATCTCGACGTCCCAGTCGGGAGGCAGGTACCCGGCGAGAGTCGCCAGACCGAGGGGAGGAAAGAGTGAGTACTTGATCGGCCGCCAGAACGGACTGGTCGCTTCCGTCAGCGCCGGCAGGATCATCTTGACCCTGACGCTGTTCTTCACGGCCGTGTCTCTCCAAGCACGACGACCGAAACCTCGCGCTGCCGGGGGCCGTCGAGCTCCACCAGGAACACACGCTGCCAGCGGCCCAGCTGCAAACGGCCGTTCACCACATTGAGGGACGCCGACGAGGGCAGAAACAGCGCCCGGCAGTGGGCGTGGCCGTTCGGGCGCTCGCCATCCGTCAGGTTGACGGTCCGCACCGAGGTGTCGTCGTGGCGGTAGGCGCCGTGGTGGGGCGCCAGCTGCTCGAGCTGCCGTTCGAAGTCGGCGAGGAGCAGCGGCTCGTGCTCGTTCACGACCACGGCCGTCGTGGTGTGCATGGTCTGCACGTTGACGAAGCCGAGCTGCACCCTCGTGGCTGCCACCAGCTGCTGCAGGCGGATCGTCAGGTCAATGAATTCGGTCGGTCGCCGGGTTGAGACGGCAATGCGGGCGTCCCGCCTGGTGGCGACGGGGGTGAGCGTGTCCATCGATGGCCTCCGTTAATTAGCTGAGGGGCTTCGCCCCTGCGGCATTCCGTGCTGTACGGAAGCATCGGCGGATTAACGGGTTGCCGTCTTGATGGTCTCGTGAGGGTTGGGTGAGAAGTGCATGACGCCGCGGGCATACGCCAGCGATTCGCCCAGCAGCGCCGCCTGGTGACCGAGCACGACGACCGGAAGCGCCGCGAGCAGCCAGCCCCCCGCGCCCGCCCTCCGGCACTGCCCGGCGGTAAGAATAAGGATGCGGGCCAGCCGGACCGGGAGGATCGACGCCAGGAGAAAGCCCAGGGTCCTGCCACGCCGGCGCCGCATCCAGTCGTATCGCATCTCGCCGAAGATCACGCCGCGGGAGAAGCGCTCCTTGAGAAAGGAGAGCAGCGAGTGCTCGTGCCAGTGGGCGACGTCGGCGTCCGGCTGGAACCGGAGCGGAAAGCCCTGCGCCCGCGCCGCGCGCGAGAACGAGACGTCGGCCAGCCAGCCCCGCGGAAACGCGCCGAGCGCGTCGAAGATCTCACGCGGCACGAGGAGATTGCCGGTCGGCCCGACGTCGATCGGGCGCGGCGCGCCGGCGGGCAGGAAGCGGGAGAACTTGCAGATGTGCACGCCGTTGTCGAGCCAGCGCCTGCCATGGCACCGGAACGAGCCGACCACGATGCCGCGGCTGCGGCCGTGGGCGCCGACCAGCCGCTCGAGCCAGGCCGCGGCGGGAATGATGTCCGCGTCGCTGAAGACCAACAGCGAGCCGCGGGCGTGCCGCACGCCGAGATTGCGCGCCTCGTGCGGCGTCATGCGCTCGGACGATCGCACGAGCACGACGTCGGGAAAGCGCCGGACGAGGTCGGCGGTCCGGCTGTCGGGACTTGAATCGACGACGATCACCTCGGCGTCGCGGTACGTCTGCGCCTGGAGCGCCGTCAGCGTCGCCGCCACGGTCTTGTGCGAGCGGAACGCCGCCAGCACAACCGACACGCGCGGCGGGGTGGATGCGATCACGCCGGCACCTCGAGCGGCCGCGGTTCGGTCAGCTCGTACTCGGTGAAGTCCGCCTCGGCCTGTCCCGGTCCGGCCGCGAGGCCGACGGCCTGGCCGCATGCGCCTGCGAGCTGCGCGATGTAGATGCCGGCGGCGCCGCGATCGAGCGTCGCGACGAGATCCGGCCGGTGCCGCCGCAGGATGCGGCGGAAGCGCACGAAGAAGTACACGGGGATGAGCGGCGTGGCCGCGATGTAGATCAGGCGCCGCCACCAGGGCCACCGCGCTTCCCGCGCGCGCAGCGCTCCGTACGTGCGATGGTGCAGGAAGTAGCCGCGGCAGACGCTGCGCAGCGCGACTTCGTTCGCATGCGCGACGCGGATGCGGGGATCGAGGAACAGCCGGTGCCCCAGCGCGCGCAGCCGCATCATCAGCACGAGATCGCACGCCAGCAGGCGATCGAGGTCCGCGCCCAGCGCCAGCAGGGTGTCGCGTTTGTACGACGAGTTGTGGCCGACGATCATCGCCGCCTCGCGCGGGTGCAGCGGCGCGTAGAAGAGGCCGTAGCTCATCAGTCCGGTGAGGTCGCTGAGGCCCACGCCCGGGTTGGCATTGTCCATCTGGCCGCCGATGCCCGCGTACGGCTCCCGGTGCGCGGCAATCACCGCGGCGGTCCAGCCGTCGAGCGGCAGCGCATGCTCCTCGAGAAACGCGACGACTCGTCCGCGCGCCGCGCGCACGCCTTCCGCGCGGGCGCGCGCGAACGTGGTGTCGGCAGGCAGCCGCAGCACGCGAACACCCGGCAGCGGCCGGTCGGGGAACGGGGCCGTGTCCGCGGGCGCGACATCGACGACCAGCACTTCCGTCGCGGGCGTCGCCTGATCGGCGAGCACACCGAGGCAGCGCCGCGCGCGATCGCGCAGCGATCCCACGACGACGACAGTGGTCAGATCGAGATCCGCACCGGGCCGGGGAGCTTCGACCATTGGAGTGGAGCGACGAATCTTACTCCCGGAAACGGCCGATGGCGTTACAAAACAGGCGCTACAGATTTGTCAGGACGCCGGGAAATCCCACATTGCCACCGCCCCCGCCCCGGCATGCCGTGTGCTTCTTACGACTAGACTGAGTCCCCGAAAAACATGAGGCCCATGCGCATGACTCTCCGGTCTGTCGCGTCAGCGTCTGTCGTAGCGGTATTGCTGCTCGTCGGCGTCCGCGGTCAGCAGCAGCCTCCGCGCGGTCCGTTCACGCCCGACGAAATCCTCGTGAAGTTCGATCGGACGGCGAGCGCCTTCCAGCGGAACAGCATCATCTCCGGGCGCGGCGCGTCGCGCCTGCGCCGGTTCGCGCGCACCGATATCGAGCACCTGCGGCTGCCGCGCGGCCTGAGCGTCCAGGATGCGCTCGCGGCGTTCCGCGCGATGCCCGGCGTCGAGTACGCGCAGCCCAACTACACGCGCCGCATGATTCAAAGCGCGCCGCCGAACGATCCGTTCTGGCTCGACGGCAGCCTCTGGGGGCTCGAGAAGATTCAGGCGCAGGCGGCGTGGACCTCGTTCACCGCCGGCGACGGCAGCGTCATCATCGCCAACATCGACACCGGCGTGGACTACACGCATCCGGATCTCGACGCCAACATGTGGCGGAATCCGGCGGAGATCCCCGGCAACGGCCTGGACGACGACGGCAACGGCTACGTGGATGACGTCTTCGGCATCGACACGGCCAACGTCGACGCCGATCCGATGGACGACCAGGGCCACGGCACGCACACGGCGGGCACGGCGGCGGCCGCCGGCAACAACGGCATCGGCGTCACCGGCGTGACCTGGAATTCAAAGATTTTGTCGTGCAAGTTCCTGGACTGGACGGGGTACGGCACGGACGCCGGCGCGATCGAGTGCTTCGAGTACATCCTGGCGCTGCGACAGCGCGGCGTGAACATCCGCGTGTCGAGCAACAGCTGGGGCGGATTGCGCGGCACCGAGCCGCCGTCGCCCGCGCTCATGGCGGCGATCGACGCCGCCGGCGCGGCCGGCATCCTGAACGTCTTCGGCGCCGGCAACGACGGCCAGAACAACGACGAGGCGCCGTTCGATCCGGCCAGCTACGAGATCGCCAGCATCATCTCGGTCGCCTCATCGGGTCCGACGGATCGACGGTCGTTCTTCAGCAACTACGGCGCGACGTCGGTGGACATCGCCGCGCCGGGCCAGGACATCCTGAGCACGTACCCGGGGCAGACGTACGAGTGGCTGTCCGGCACGAGCATGGCGACGCCGGTGGTGGCGGGCGCCGCGGCGCTCCTGGCGAGCATGGATCCGGCCCTGTCGCCGGGCGACATCAAGGCGCTGCTGATGGACCACGTCGATCAGCTGTCGCGCTGGAATGGCGTCGTCGTCTCGGGCGGACGCCTCAACATTTACAAAGCGGCGGAAGCGGTCGGCACGCTCACGCCGAACACGCCGCCCACCGTGGCGATGACGAGCCCGATCGACGGGCAGGGCTTCCGCGAGCCGGTGTCGATCGTGCTGTCCGCGGACGCCGCCGACAGCGACGGCACGATTGCGTCGGTGGGCTTCTACGCCAACGGCGCGCCGCTCGGCTTCGACAGCTCGAGCCCGTTCTCGATCACGTGGGCGATGGTGCCGCCCGGCAGCTACACGTTGACATCGATCGCCACGGACAATCGCGGCGCCTCGACGACGTCCGCGCCCGTGCATGTCGTGGTGGCGCCGAATCCGCCGCCGGCCGTGACGATCACGAGTCCCGCCGACGGCACCACATACCCGTCGGCCGCCCCGATTACGGTCGAGGCCTCGGCCGATGACAGCGACGGCGTCCAGGCGGTGGTGTTTCAAGTGAACGGCGTGGCCGTGTTCACCGACACGGCGAGTCCGTACACCTTTACCTTTACCAAGCCGCTCGGCGACTACACGCTGACGGCCGTGGCCACCGATCTCTTCGGCGCCACGGCAACCTCTTCGCCTGTCCAGGTCTCGGTCGCGCCGCTGGCGGACCGGGTGAACCTGGCGCGTCCGGCCAACGGCGGGTCCGCCACCGCGTCGTCCACGTACAGCCCGAACTACCCCGTGTCCGCGGTCGTCAACGGCGACCGCAAGGGCTTGAACTGGGGCGCGGGCGGCGGGTGGAACGACGCGACGACGAACACCTATCCCGACTGGATCGAGATCGCGTTCAACGGGTCCAAGCTCATCGAGGAAGTGAACGTGTTCTCGATGCAGGACAACTACCCGTCGCCCGTGGAGCCGTCGCCGACGCAGACGTTCACGCTCTGGGGCCTGCGCGCGTTCGAAGTGCAGTACTGGGATGGCGACAGCTGGATGCCTGTCCCCGATGGCACCATCACGAACAACACGCTGGTCTGGCGGCGTGTGGTGTTCCTGCCGCTCTCGACGACGAAGATCCGCGTGTTCATCACCCAGGCCTTGAACGGCAACAGCCGCGCGATGGAGGTCGAGGCGTGGGGCGTCCGGTCCGGCGAAAACGGTCCGCCGAGCGTCTCGCTGACCAGCCCGGCGTCGGGCGCGACGTTCTCCGCACCGGCGAGCATCACGCTGACGGCGAACGCGACGGATCTCGACGGCTCGATCCATGACGTGGCGTTCTTCGCCAACGGCTCGCCGATTGGGAGCAGCACCGCGAGTCCGTTCACGTTCACGTGGACGAATGTCACGGCAGGCTCCTACTCGCTGACGGCCGTGGCGACGGACAATGAGGGCGCATCCACCACGTCGGAGCCCGTGAGCGTGACGGTCGCGAACAACACGGCACCCACCGTCTCGATCACGGCTCCGACGGGCGGGGCGACGTTCACGGCACCGGCCAGCATCGCGATCACGGCGGCCGCCGCCGACAGCGACGGCACGGTGGCGTCGGTGTCGTTCTATGCGGGCGGGGCGCTCGTCGGCTCGGCGAGCACGAGCCCGTACACCGTCACCTGGCCGGGCGTCGGCGCCGGCAGCTACACGCTGACCGCCGTCGCCGCCGACAACCTCGGTGCGACGACGACGTCCGCGCCGGTGGCCATCACGGTGACCGCGCCCGTGGACCGCGTGAACGTGGCTCGCGCCTCGAACGGCGGCGCCGCGACCGCGTCGTCTCAGTATTCGACGAACTACGGGCCGGCGGGCGCGATCAACGGCGATCGGAGGGGATTGAACTGGGGTGCGGGCGGCGGCTGGAACGACGGGACGTCGAGCGCCTTCCCGGATTGGCTGGAAGTGACGTTCAGCGGGACGAAGACGATTGACGAGGTCAGCGTCTTCTCGATGCAGGACAATTACACGGCCCCCGTCGAACCGACGCCGGCGATGACCTTCGCCAGCTGGGGTCTGCGCGCGTTCGAGGTGCAGTACTGGACGGGTTCGTCCTGGGCGCCGATTCCGGGCGCGGCCATCACCAACAACAACCTGGTCTGGCGGCGGTTCACCTTCACGCCGGTGACGACGACGAAGATCCGCGTCTGGGTGACGAGCGCGCTGAACGGGTTCACCCGGATGGTCGAGGTGGAGGCGTGGGGCGTGGCGGGATCGGGCGGGGGCAACACGCCGCCGACGGTGTCCATCACGAGTCCGGCGTCGGGCTCGACGTACACCTCGCCGGCGACGATTGCGATGAGCGCGACAGCCGCCGACAGCGACGGGACTGTCGCGTCGGTCGCGTTCCTTGCCAACGGCGCTGCGGTGAGCACCGATACCAGCAGCCCGTACAGCTTCGATTGGACGAACGTGCCGGCCGGCAGCTACACGCTGACCGCGGTCGCCACGGACAACCTCGGCGCCACGACGACGTCCGCGCCGATTGCCGTCGTGGTCAATCCGCCGGCCGGGCGTATGAACATGGCGCTTGCGGCCAACGGGGCAGTCGCCACCGCATCATCTATATACAGCGGCAGCTACAGCGCCGCGGGAGCCATCAATGGCGATCGCAAAGGGCTCAACTGGGGGTCCGGCGGCGGATGGAACGACGGCACGGCCAACACGTACCCGGATTGGATCGAGGTGACGTTCAGCGGCGCGAAGACGATCGATGAGGTCGGCGTCTTCTCGATGCAGGACAACTACACGACGCCGATCGAGCCGACACCGACGATGACCTTCGGCAGCTGGGGTCTCAGGACGTTCGAGGTGCAGTATTGGACGGGCTCCGCGTGGGCGCCGATCCCCGGCGCATCGATCACGAACAACAACCTGGTCTGGCGCAAGTTCACGTTCACGCCGGTGACGACGACGAAGATCCGCGTGCACATCACGGGCGCCCTGAACGGGTTCAGCCGGATGGTCGAGCTGGAAGCCTGGGGCATCGGCGGCCAGTAAGAAAAAAAAGACGACGCTGGTTCCGGACGTTCCGTAGTGCCGAGGTTCCGCAGGTTCATTGAACCTGCGGCACCCCGGAACTCCGGAACACTCGGAACCGACGTCGTCTCTTGTCTTTCGCTAACTACGAAGTCGTGCAGCGGTCGGCGACCATCGTGACGCTCTGCGCGGTCAGCTTCGGGAGGTCCTTCTCGGCGACCTTCTGACCAGCCGCGGGCACCGGCGGGGTCTTGGACTCAGCCACGCCCGTCACGCGCACTTCGTGGTTCAGATGGGCGACGAACTTCAGGTCCTCTGTTCCCGACACCAGCACGTACGTCTTCACCTTCTCGTTCTGATCCTGCGGGTTCAGCCGGGCGCTCTCGAGGATGAACACCGTCGGTGACGAGCCCTGGATGACGCATCCGGTGATGGTCGCTTCCGGAGC